>Ga0306872_100014_pt1 | contig 94559 bp, 105 predicted proteins | sample AntRauMeHopE1498_FD_190455 | JGI IMG/M metagenome (GOLD analysis project Ga0306872, IMG submission 190455) | Saline lake microbial communities from Rauer Islands, Antarctica - Metagenome Hop E1 #498 (v2) (version 2) | ecosystem: Environmental > Aquatic > Non-marine Saline and Alkaline > Saline ...
CGTTCCTCCTACCGATACCTGGCTGTGACGCCATCATAGACGAACTCCTAGTAAGCTGGGCGTTCCTCCTACCGATACCGGGCTGTGACGCCATCATAGACGAACTCCTAGTAAGCTGGGCGTTCCTCCTACCGATACCGGGCCGTGGCGCCATCATAGACGAACTCCTAGTAAGCTGGGCGTTCCTCCTACCGATACCGGGTCGTGGCGCCATCATAGACGAACTCCTAGTAAGCTGGGCGGGTTTGCTCTGACCAGCCGTAGAAGAATAACGAGCGGGTAACGTTTTTGAACGCGTGAATTGCGTGCTCGGATTCTTCCTCGAAAACATTTAATAGTAAATACAATACATTTTTTTTTCTCTAAATTTGATACATTTTCAACACATGTTTGACAAATTCGCTACGAACGATATCGTCCTCGGAGAATAGGATATGTTCGTAAACCTCTTTGTCCAAATAGTGTATACGTTGAAGCAAATCGTCGAGACCGTTGTTGTCCGGGTCAACAAGGTCACTCTGTGACAAGTCACCTGTTATGACCAGCTTGGTGTTTTCACCCACCCGAGTAAGTAGTGTCTTCATTTGAAGCGGAGTGGAGTTTTGCATCTCGTCCGCGATAACGAACCGGTCTTTCCACGTATGACCGCGTATGTAAGCCAAAGGAATCGTGTCTACGCGCGATTTTACCAATCGAAGGTCTTGTTGGTTGGCGTACTCGGTCATGTGGTTGATCCACGGAAACATTTTCTCGTCAAGGTCACCGGGGAGAAACCCGATGTGTTCGTCTCCGACGGGTACAGTGGGGCGCGTGAGGATCATACGTTCGTAGTTGCGGTCCGCGAGGTGCTTCATTCCGACAATACAAGCTGTCATGGTCTTGCTTGTCCCAGCGGGTCCCGTACTGATAACAAGAGGAATGTGGGTCGATTCAAGCGCTTGTTTGTAAAGAGTACGATTACAAGAAATGTTGAGAGAACTGTTCATTTTTCAAGTAACAAACATTCTTTCTTTTAATTAGAAATTGTGATAGGACCACACGTTTTTTAAAATCGTGAAAAGGATTTAGGGTTTCTTCGTTCACATCCATTCCAAAATATGTATTATAATTATAAAACAAACATGTTAGACAAATCCTTGATTATTTGCTATTCAACGCCTAATTATTCAAAAATGACAAACAAATTTTTGGAGCATATACGAGGCTTACAAATGATTGAAGATTCGCAATTGATTCATAAATATGATGATATAGGAAATAATGATAAAGATGGCTTTCGAACCGAAATATGGTATACAAGTGTTTTGAATAAGATGATTCATATGCTTGATATTATAAAAACTCGTTCGAATCCAGAGATGAAATACTTTATTTTTACAGATTGTGATGTAATATTTATAAAATAAAACAAGTCTTATTGGATGGACTTGGAAACTTCTATAAATACTTCCGAAAAGGACATTTTCTTCATGAGAGAAGGTTTTTCTTCATCCGATGTCAATAGTGGATTTTACATTATAAAAAATAATAATAAATTAACTACTATCATCGAGTTTTTTGAGAAAGTCATATTAAACTTTAAACAGAGGAGTAATTCTTCTATGCAATTGGGAGATCAAACAATAATCAACGAGTTAAAATCTGAACTCAATTATGGTTATATTGATAACGACTATGTCATTTTTGGAGCAAATATATACAACGTAAATAAGGCTTTGGTACACCATGCTGTATGTTGTACTAATGTGGATCAAAAGCTTGATCAAATACGGAAAGTACAAAGCGCATTGTCAGTACGAAGTTAAGGTTATTCTTCTCGTCAAGGTCGCCTATTTTCGTTTCCGGCGGAGTACAGTGAGGTGGCGCGTTCGTAGTTGCGGCAATTGGTTTTTGTCCCCCGCGCCCCCCCCCCCCGTATTACAAGAAATGTTGAGAGAACTGTTCATTTTTCAAGTAACAAACATTCTTTCTTTGAATTAGAAATTGTGAAAGGACGTGTTTGTAAAAGTCTGCATAAAAGGGCCACACGTTTTTGAATTCGTGAAAAGGCGCGATACGTATCGCGCTTATTTCTTTGTTGGGTACAAAGTTGTTCAAGGATACGTGAAAGTGAGGAATTTCGTAGAGAAAAACGGTGTATACACTACGAACAACCTCGTGTCGCGATCGATCGATCGCCAACAGCTCGGGTGGCCTATAGAACGTCGTGAAAGTGAACGTTTCCGGTTGCGACTTGAACTTTGAAAACAGCCCGGACGTTTCTTCGGTGAGTTCGCGTTCGGCGGCAATGTACGCGTTAGGGTCGACGTTTCGTTTGCGTACAAACTCTAGTTCCTCGGGGGTCAATGTAGCTCGTTCGGTTCTTTTCTGACCACCTCCTGGGCTTCCCCATTCCCCGGTGTTTGCGTCTTGAACCATTAATAATTTTTCCATGTTTTTACCCACGTAGGCCACTATAAGCACCTTTTTGCGTGTCACCTTTTTCGGAACCATCTCGTGGGGTATATTTACTAACTTACTGACAATAAATTCTTAAAGTTATTTTCGCACTAAAAAAATAATAATCTCGAATAGTATATTAAATCTAATGGTTACCGACAATACGGTTCAAAATATCTTCAAGACCCTAAACCAGATGAAGAAAACGAACAGTAACAACAACAACAACAACAACAACGGTAACAAGGCGCGACGCGGCGAATGGCATCGAACCGAGCTCATTTTCGGGGAGGAGTTGGACACCTACATCCCATTCGAGACGAACGTCCAACGTTCTATTATGGTACGTGACCCGTACGCCGGAGTAAAAACGATGGTGTCCAGCGTGACGACCATCGTCTACGGAGAGCCGCGTTTCGTGGACCATGTGGTGAGCGTGTACAAGGAGCTCAAGAACGAGCGTAAAGATGCCGGGTTCGTCGGTATGCGGGGGAAAAACATGAAAGGGTTGATCGCGGCGATCCTATATCTCGTGATTTTGCATGAAGAGAAGGCGCGTCTCACCATTCACCAACTCGTTAAAGCGGTGAATCAAGTGCGTTCCAAGTCCAAGGTGACAGTGACGGAAAAGATGTTGAATCAGTACATCGAGTTTATTGAGAAGAACCTCAAAGCGTTTCGCAATCGGAACGGTAACAACAACGAACCGAACAACGAAACCAAGCGCGCGGTGCTCGAGAACATTCGACGCCTGAGCGTTCTGCTGGGTTACTCCATAAAGACCCGGGTGATTATCCAGAAGAGCCTAGACAAGGTTCCGGTTACGCAGCTCGAGTCTCACATCCCCAACACGATCGCGTCCGGACTTGTGTTCCTGTACGCCACCCGAGTGGAAATGCCGGCGGAATACTCCACCCAGAAAGCGGTTATGGAGCGCATAAACGTCACGCGGTACGCAATGAAAAAGATTGTTACAAAACTCGAAAGATACTTTTAAAAATCCACCAGATTGACATGCGTCGAGTCCACCAAGTCCCGACCCCAAATGAACACGCGCTCGACAGGAAGCAAGGAGCATCGATCGTACACGTTCTGTCTACATAAAGGGCAGTTTATGTGACGATATAACCAGGTATTGATACACTTTACGTGAAACTTGTGCCCACACGGTAACTGTTTGACGTATCGTTCTGGTTTGTGTGTCACAAGAATACCCGCTTGATTGAAACATATGGTGCACTCAAAAAAGGGATCCACCGGAGTACATCTTACGCGGCGGTCTTGTTTATAAAGCTCGTTGTATATCAATTTATACACAGTCATTTTTATTTACCAACGGAAATTTTCGGGGAAAGAGGCGCGTGTAACTGCGCGTGTGACTACGCGTTGTTGTTTGGAAAAAAAAAACAAGTAAAGTAAAGTAATATGCACTCCAACAAGACCAAGATCTTACACGTGGATTCGAGGTACGCCGTACATAAACACGGGAGTGATGTGCTCGAATTTTACGTGCCTTTCATAGGTGAGAACACGTACCCAGGGGAAGTGTTTAAAAATATCGTGTCGGTGGAATTGCACGCGATCAAATTCCAAGGGACTTTTGGCGACGATAACGCCGAACCGTACATCGTATTAGATATAGGGGAACTCAATAACACCACGTTTTCAAACGTCCCCGAGGCGAATCGCGCGTTCGCCGTCGTTCACACACCCCATGACAATTTTAACAAGCTGATCAAATTCGACTATCACGACAAAGTGCGTTATTTTGACCCACCGTTAAACTCGTTGAATCGATTGAGCTTCAGGTTTTATCATCAAGGAGGCGCACGCAAACCCATCGACTATTTCAGTGGGTTTGTGACGATGATATTCAAAATAGTACTCAACTGAAAAAAAACAACTTAAAGGACACAGGTATTCTATAGTAAACCCAACAAGGCCCCCACCCCCCAATGTCGTCGTTTTACAAGAAATACACGCCTCTTCAGCACGTCTTGGCTCGCCCGGACACTTACGTCGGTTCTTTGAACCCGGACGTTTCAAAGCAATGGGTCGTTTCGGAAGAAAATATGAAAATGATACAGACCAGTTTCGTCGGTGGTTTGTTTAAAATCTTCGACGAAATTCTGGTGAATGCGCTGGACCAGGTACAAGTCGACGAGGACGTCGACAAGATCACGGTGGACGTGGACGTATCGGCCGGTTCGGTGTGTGTGTCCAACACGGGAAAAGGTATACCGATCGAACAACACGCGGAGTACAATAACGTGTGGGTTCCGGAGCTTATTTTCGGAGAACTGTTGACATCGTCCAATTACGACGACAGTCAAGAGCGCACCACGGGAGGACGTAACGGGTACGGCGCGAAGCTGGCAAACATCTTTTCCAAGCGGTTTATCGTCGAGACGATTCACAACAACCAGCGGTACGTCCAAGAATGGACCGACAACATGTCGACCAAGACCAAACCGAAGATTACCAAAGCGGCAAAAAAGGGGCTTACCAAGATTACGTTTTTCCCTGACTTTGCGCGATTCGGAATGACGTCGTTCGAAAACGAGGACATCGTGTCTTTATTCGAGCGTCGCACGTACGACGCGGCCGCGTGTTCCCCTCCGAACGTCAAAGTGTTTTATAACGGAAAGAACCTCGGGATCAAGACGTTCGAAAAGTACGTCGATTGTTACATCGGGACCAAAAAGGAAGCGACGCGCGTGTTCGAAACATCCGCGGACGGGCGGTGGGAGATTGCGTTGGCGCAGAGTGACTGTGGGTTTCAGCAGGTGTCGTTTGTGAACGGTATTCATACCAGCATCGGTGGAGCGCACGTGGAGTACATCGGTTCGCAACTGGTGAAGCGTATCACGGAGCACATTCTGTCCAAACACAAGGAACTCAAACTCAAACCGCAGCACATCAAGGACCACATGTTTCTGTTCGTGCGAAGTACCCTAACGAACCCGTCTTTCAGCAGTCAGACAAAGACGGAGTGCACGAGCCGCTGGAAGGATTTTGGAACCAGTTACCGGATTTCAGAAGACTTTGTCAAGAAAGTGCTCAAGCTTCCGTTCATTCACGATATCATCGCCTTGGTGAAGCACAAAGAACAGCGTGACCTGAACAAGACGGACGGGCGAAAACTGTCCGTTATAAAAGGCATTCCGAAATTGGAGGACGCGAACAAGGCGGGGACGATGCAGTCAGAGAAATGTACGCTGATTCTGACGGAGGGGGACTCCGCCAAGACGTTCGCCATCAGCGGTTTGGGGGTGATCGGGCGCGACTATTACGGAGTGTTCCCGCTGAAGGGCAAGCTGCTGAACGTGCGTGACGCGTCGGCCAAGCAGTTGGCGAACAACGAAGAGATTGTCAACATCAAGCAGATTATGGGACTCCAAAACAACAAGGAGTACACGAGCACCCGGGACCTTCGTTACGGACACGTGATGATTCTGACGGACGCGGACGTGGACGGGTCGCACATCAAAGGGTTGTTTATCAATTTCATTCACGCTTTTTGGCCGTCGCTGCTCGAGAACGTTCCGAATTTCCTGACGTCGATGCGTACGCCGATACTCAAATGTGTCAAGGGAACCCAGTCTCGCGCGTTCTACACGAAGCAGGACTACGATCGCTGGAAAGCGATCACGCGAGACAGTGGGAGTTGGAAAATCAAGTACTACAAAGGTCTGGGTACGAGCAGCGCGAACGAGGCGAGGGACTACTTCCGCGACCTCGAGACTAACAAAATAAACTACTCCTTTGACAAAGAGCAGAGCGCGGACATCGATCTGGCGTTCAAAAAGACGATGACCCACGAGCGCAAACGGTGGATCGGGTCCGCGACAGACACGGTCTTGGACACTGAGACGAATACCACGGTCTCCGTGGCGGACTTTATCCACAAGGACCTCATCTGGTTCTCGGTGTCCGACAACGTGCGGTCGATTCCGAGCATGGTGGACGGTCTCAAGCCGAGTCAACGGAAGGTCTTGCACGCGTGCCGGAAAAGGACCAGCAATTCCGAAATCAAGGTGTCGCAGTTGAGCGGGTTCGTGTCGACCGAAACGGCGTACCACCACGGCGAGCAAAGTCTGATGGGTACGATCATCAACATGGCGCAAGACCACGTCGGCAGCAACAACATCCAACTGTTGTTACCCAAGGGTCAGTTTGGTACGCGACTGATGGGGGGCAAGGATGCCGCGTCTCCGAGGTACATCTTCACCCAACTCAGCGCCGAGGCGGACAAGCTGTTCCATAAGGACGACGACCCGTTACTGACGTATCTCGAGGATGACGGAACCCCGATCGAGCCCGTGTACTTTGTGCCGACACTCCCTCTGGTGCTTATCAACGGCACGACGGGGATCGGTACGGGGTACAGCACGCAAGTACCCTGTTACAATCCGATCGACATCCGGGCGAACGTGACACGGCTGCTGAACGGTCAGGAACAAGTCCCCATGACCCCTTGGTATCACGGGTTCAAGGGCACGATCACCGAAGAGTCTCCCGGAACCGGAAAGTACACCACCCGCGGAACGTACAACACGCTTGCCAAAGACACGGTTGAGATTACCGAACTACCTATCGGTACCTGGACGAACGATTACAAGGAGTTTATCGACGGTATGTTGGTGAACAACGAAATCAAGGGGTACGAGAACCACAGCACGGAAACCGACGTACGGTTTGTGATCAAGCTCAACGTGGACTCGAATATCTGCGAAAAGAAATTCAAACTCACGAGCACGGTCAACACGACCAACATGCATCTATTCGACGCGAACAAGCAAATCCAACTGTACGAGTCCCCCGAAGCGATTGTCGCCGATTTTGTAAAACTACGACTCAAGTACTACACCGCGCGAAAGGAGCACCTGCTGAAAACATGGAACGCGTCGCTCGGGGAACTTTCGGAAAAGTATCGGTTTATCCAACTGGTGATGGACGACAAGGTGATGGTGTTCCGCAAGACCCGACACGAGATCATCGCGCAGCTTCGTACCCATGGGTTTGAAAAAAACGCAGACGAGACGCTCCTCGGGATAAAGATCTCCGCGTTCACGTCAGAGAGTTTGAGTGTACTGGAGACCCGCATCGCAGAATTCCGTAGTATGATTCACAAACTGACCGACAAGACCCCGAGTCAGATGTGGTCCAGCGACCTACTGTAAATTTATTAACTTTAAGAAAATAGAACTAAATAACTAAAGAAGAACATGTTTGCGAAAAACATGCGTTGTTTTCATAACAAGGTCAAGTCTCAATTGCTATCTCAAGGTGTCCAAATGAGTCCGAACGGTAAAACGCTACTGGATATTGGGTGTGGTCGAGGAGGGGATTTGTTCAAGTGGAACCATTATGGACTGGAACACGTGTACGCGTACGACCCAAACCACGCGTACATTCAAGAGGCGAAACGCCGTTTGAGTACGAGTGGTTTGAATTGTAATTACGTCTTTTCCACCGACGTATTAGTAAGTGTCGAAAACTATTTCGACGTCGTTTCGTGTCAATTCGCCGTCCACTACCTTTTTGCGTCGGACGACCTTTTGAACACACATCTAGAATATGTCGCGCGGATGTTAAAACCAGGAGGGGTTTACATGGGTACGTTCATGGACGGGGATGTCGTGATTCGGCGCGTTGCGCAAGATAACTGTTTTGCAAACCAAGCCGTGTGTGTTCGTATTCCATGCATGGATAAAATTCATCAAGAAACAGCGGTGCCCGTACACGTACATCTGGCTGGTACGTTGTATTTTGGTGAAACGTCGGTCAGTCACGAATTCCTTGTAAAAAAAGACGTGCTAACGCGGCGTTGCAAAGAGGCTGGTCTACGACTGGTCTCGTACACTCCGTTTGAAGTGTACAATTCGCAAATGAATTTCAAAATGGGTAGCGATTTCTCCGAATGCAGCTACATGTATACCTCCTTCATTTTTCAAAAGAATTCCACTTAAAGAGGATCGCAACTATACATTAACAAAGAAACCAATTACAAAGAAACCAATTACAAAGAAACCAATTACAAAGAAACCAATTACAAAGAAACCAATTACAAAGAAACCAATTACAAAGAAACCAAAATGAGCTTCCCACTGCATATGAAAACCGGCTTCGGGGAGGCTACCGAGAATGATGTGGACCAAGTGCTATACAAACGCATTGGTAGTATTTTAACTTACTTTATGACGAAAGCAATCGATGTGGGTGCAGTGTACGTGAAAGCGGCAGGGCGCGATACGTTAACCTCGACAGACATTTTATACGCGTTACAATACCAAGCACAACACTTTACCGATACATTAAACGACGACACGTGCTTGGAAGATACTTTGGCAAATTTCGAAAATGAAATGGAATCCGAATCTGAAGAAGAAGAATCAGAATCTGAAGAAGAAGAAGAACAGTTTACGCGTGCGGAGTCTACCGATGACAACCCGATAGTTTCGGCAATGAACCGGTGTCATGATACATGGGACGAGTGGGTTCCACAAGACCACATTCAAGTACTCATCAAACGAGCGGTGGATGATATAAGAACGAAGTTATAAAAAAAAATCGATTTCTTATTTTTGTTATTCTGTAATTGTTACTGTATTTTAAATAAAATGCGATTTCTTGATTTGTGTGCGGGAACGCAATCGATTCAGAAATCTTTACCGAAACATGTGGATGTGACGAGCGTGGACATTTGCGCCAAAAACACCCCGACGATTGTATCGGACATCCGCACGTGGAACTACAAACGACAGTTTCCGAGAGGGTACTTCGACGTCATATGGGCGAGTCCGCCGTGTACACAGTATTCGATTGCCAGGACCGTGGGGACTCGAGATTACATAGAGGCTGATTCGATCGTGAAACGGTGTCTAGAGATTATTCAATACTTTCGACCACCGATGTGGTTTATGGAAAACCCTGGTGGTGGTGGTAAGTTACACACCCGACCGTTTATGTGTAAATGGAATCGGTACAAAAACGTATGTTGTTACTGTCGATACGGCTACCCGTATCGTAAAATAACAAATATATGGACGAACCGTACAAAACTTGGTTTGAAAATTTGTAACAAGACCACTCCGTGTAGCGCTTTTGCCAAGTACGGACGACATCTTTGTACCGCCCAAGGAGGTTCACACCCTCAACGAGACTTAGGTACGAACACATCGAGCGCTTATTCCGTTCCGCCAAAACTTATTCGACAGTTAATAATAATAAAATGATCCACGAATGTACCCCACATTGTCCGAATCTACCGTACACCGAGCGTGTGTACGAGCGACTAATTGACCCAAACCAACCAAACAACAAACCCGCCGGAGAGTACTCCTGGCGAAACGCTCAAGAACCCAACAAGAAGTGTGACTTTGTTTACATCATAATGTTACTTGTAGTGATATGGTTACTAAAAAACATGAAATAAATTGATTTCATTTCAAAATGTTTGTCACCAAAGGATTCTTCGGAAGGTATCCAAAGTCTCGGTTGTTTTCGGAAGGCACGTTGTCGTGCACGTAGACGTTCCCGAGAGACTCGGTATGTCTAGTCGATACAAACCCTTGTGGGTTTGAGGATATACGACTGGGATTATCGTCGCATCCGGAACGCGTCAAGTTCATGTCGTGCGTCATCAAATTACTCGTTTTCTGAATGTTAGGCTCGTACCCAGACACAATCGCCTTTTGGTACATGTCGACTTGCGCGTCGGTTCTCGTCGCATTGGAGATGTACGCCCCGCGCCCGGTCGTGTTTTCCGCGTTATTTGCGCTCCCACGAAGCGTGGAACGGTTCAGTGGGTCGGTCGGAACTTTAGTGTGTCCGCCGGTATTGTTGAACGCGGTACCGATGTATGCCTGGTGAGTGCTTTGACGGTGCGTGGGTTTTGCGTCGTTCATTTGCTGAATCGTGTGTCCTCGAACGCCACTACCAGCCCCGTAATAAGCGCTGTTCACCCCGGTCTGGTCCAGAGTAGGCTGTCCACGCTGCGTAGCGCTGTCTACAGCGGAGACGTTGTACGTCCCGAACTGATTACCGGCCACGTTGGTACGGTGCGTATTGACCGTTTCTCTTTCGGTGGCGTGGTGTAAATACTGTGCGTTTTGATACCCGCCAGGGTTCGTTCCGACAAACCCCCCGCCTAGTGGGGTTCTTGCCCCCATAGTGCGATCGGTATCGCGCGTGAACTGTTGGCTCGTATACGTCCCGCCGTTGGAAAACACGCTACCGGAGTTACATGTGTTTAGGTTTTCGCCGTTCGTGGATTTCAAATGGTAAGGTGCGTTTTGTCGAGGCGCGGAGACCGCCGCCGGAGTTTTGGCGTGGAAAGGACGTTCCCCAACCGTTCTCATTTCATCGTCGGTTAGATTTAAACTTTCGCGCGTGTTTTCAAAAGAGTCCAAGGGTCGGTTCGATATCGCACTACCTCCATGAACGACATCACCCGCGAAAGTGTTTTTGCGATACCCGTTGACGTTATCGGGCATGATTCGGAAAAATTGATGAAACCCTCCATCCGACGACGTGACCGGGTCGATCCCCAAACCAGGACCCACCTGTTGCTGGACGACGGGGGATGCGCTATGGTCTTTACCACTGAGTGAGTTCTTGTACACGTCGATATTCGGCTCGAACAAACTACCGTGCATATTGGCAATGCCACGAACCGGTGAGGGTGCGACTATTTCCTTTTTAGACATATGGTCCATATTTCCCAACCCAGAAAACGTCTGAAGGCGCCGATCCTTCAGTGACTCGTTCGTATTTTGTGACTTTTCGCTACGGAAGTAGGGAAGAACCACCTGGTCGTTTTGTAAATGACGCCCAACGTCGGCTTTGAAATCGGCTTCTAAATCCGCTGTAGTACTCTGCCGGGGCGGTGGTGGTGGTAAAGGGGTGAGGAGGTTTACGTTCTTTACGTTCTTCACGGGTGTGTTGAGGTATCCGAAAACACCGAGCAGACCTAATGCCACCAATTCCATTTTTTCTTATGTTAACAACAAATTATTTATTTTCAAGCGTACTTGGCAATCCAACGAGACGGTGCTCCGAAAAGGGTCTGATTGTCGTAACTGTTGTTCTGAAAGTCAACGGGATCAAACCGATCCAAGGTTCGTTCGAAGTAACACGACTTGGACATACGCGTTTGTTCACCAAACTCGGGTTCGTAAGACTGTGCGTGATGAGACGGCGCGACTTCTTTCGCTACCACGGTCGTCGGTGTGTTATACACCGGCTCGGACTCTTTTCCGCGAATTAGCGCGGTTTCCGTGTCGACGTTCGTCTTGGAGTTGGTCAACCGACAGTTGTACGTGCACGGTGTTTGCATATTCATGAAATTTTCTAGTACGTAACTTTCCACCTTGTTGGATTGCTGTTCGCGTGAATAAACCATTTTTTTCAATTTACCATTACTTAAAGATTTAAATTCCTGTAATTGGTTCGTGTGCTTACATTTCCAATGGTATCGTGATAGTGGGTTTGCATGGGCGCGGGTAGTTCGATGCGGTCAAACACACCCTGTTCACGAGGCGCGCACTCCACCCGCGTCTGTCCGTGGAACAACATGGACTCTACGTCCACGGGACCGTCGTTGCGTGCTTTGAGAGGAGCCGTGCCGAACAGTTCGGTGCTGGGGGCATCACCCACTTCGTTGAGGCGCGTGGGCTTCGAACGAAAGTTGGACTCTATATCGATGTCGCGAAGACCCTGTCGCGACTGATACAAGCTACTTATTTCCGGCATGTGATAGCGAAGAGGTTTGGTACTGTTGATGGTATGCGCCCTCTCTTCGTCTTTATCGTAAAACGTGCGGGAAAACATTTAATTCTTTAACATTAACGGTAATAAATTAAATCAACACGCTTTGATTGTCTTCTCACATCGCATGACTTGGTCGGGGTTGTAAAGCCAGTTCGCAAAGCCGGTTTGGTCGTTCGTAGGCACGGTATAAAACTGACGCTGGGAGTTGTTTTTCCCGTAAATGTCCCAATGACTCAAGGGAAGATTATCGTGAAACGCTTGATGTACCTGAGCCGCCGTTGTCGGGTTGTCGTGATTCACGGGACAGTTTTTCGTAATGTCATGCACCCCAATGATCGGATTTCCCATGGAGTTGTTTGAACTGATACTGGGGCAGTTGAATGACACTTCGGTTGGTGGGCGCGAATGAAGATGTCGTGTTTGTAGTGGTATTACGTTTTTGGGGCGCGTCATTGTTGTTACGGTCCCTAGAAGGGCTACGCACACACCCCAAATGAAATAATTTACAGACTTTTTCAATAACGATAGGATAATCCCATAGTAAATGACGAGACGTGCGAAAGCGTTGGTCGTGCGTTCGAAAGGCCATAGCCCTAGCTTTGGGGACAATTGCGAGAAATCGTGAATCCAAATAGTATTACTTGATTTCATTTAAATAATACCAATAAATTAAAATGTCGGGTTTTCGTCTAGCTTGTACTCACAAAACGTGACGGGTCGTTCCTTGTAGTCGATGTTGTTGTACAACCCAGCACGTGCGGCGGATCGTATCAACCAGCGGAACGTGTCCCAAAAGTCCCGGTCGTGGGCGTAACGTTCGGTGGCCACGTGCGCCAACTCGTGCATCACCACGAAAAAAGTTTCGTTAAACGAGTTCAGGTTTCCTTTCTGGTCGTGTAGACACACGGCGATATAACGTCCCTTGTTGAGATTGTAGGCAAAGGCGCGTCGGTTTTCTTCGTGTTCCATTTCTCCGAGTTTCCCGGACCAGTTGTGTTTTATCTTTTCGGTACGTGGATCGGTCGGGTCCAACACGCTAACGAGTTTATAGGCGTGCGTTTTGAGTTTTCGAAGAAACGCACCGATTCGCGGATCGCCGGAACAACGCGAACGCCTATTTAGGACCACCGCCACCACCACTACAGCCAGGACCGCCAAAACTGAAAACGATAACCCTCGCATTTTTTTTTAACATAATAGACTCTTTTTAAATATTCTTCATCATACTCTGTACTCCAGACAGTAGCATACTGGGGTCGAGCGCACTTTCGCCCATCTGACTCGCGTATTGTTGGGCCAGTTGCTCGATGCCTTGCATCAGTCCCGACGGAATGCTATTGATCGTGGTGCCGAACATGAGTAACGTGTTGAGATGCGCCCAAATAGCCTCCTTCGTGTTCGCGGTAATATCGGGAGTTTCCCAAACACTCTTCAAATTCAGTTCCTGATTGAGCGGATTACTCGCATCAAGCATCAACGTTTCGTCCTTGTTCATAATCTGATCGGCGTACGGCCCGACATGTTCCATAAACACCATCAAGACCTTGCGAGGATTCGTCTTTTTGAGCATTTCGAAAGAGCTTTTGTAAACCTTAATCTTAGTCTCCGAGGGAAACGTCAACGCGAGTTCGTCAATAAAGTGCTCCATCATCACGGTAAAGGAACCGATGGTGCTCTCCGATGTCATTCTTATTTAGATTATTAAAGTCGGTTATTTTTAAATGGTTTTTCCGCGTTTTGAAATATTGTAACGCTAACAAAGCAAAGATCCCGGTGATTAACACGACGCCTAAATAATTGCCCGTGTTGTTAAACCTTTGTTGCATTTTCGACTGAACTTCTGCAAGCTTCTGGTGGTACTTCATTTTACTAAGTAATCTGTTTAAAAATCCTCATCCATACCGAATGCGTTGAGTTTGTCCGACGTCAACACACCCGCTTTCGTGTACTCGCCTACACGACGCTCGAAAAAGTTGGTCTTTCCGGACAAGGAGATGTGTTCCATAAAATCGAACGGGTTTTGTGTTCCGTAAATCGTCGAGTATCCGAGCTGGAGGAGCAACCGGTCCGCCACGTATTCGATGTACTCTCCCATAAGCACGTCGTTCATTCCGACCATGCGACACGGGATGGACTCGATGATAAATTCCTTCTCGTTGTCGACCGCTTCCGATACGATCGTCACAACCTCTTGTTGACTCGGTTTGTTGACTAGGTACTTGAACAACATCACTGCAAAATCTTGATGCATGCCTTCGTCTCTAGAAATCAGTTCGTTGGAGAAACTCAGGCCGTGCATGAGCCCGCGTTTCTTAAGCCAAAAGATGGCGCAGAAGGACCCCGAGAACATGATCCCTTCGACGCACGCAAAAGCGATCAGTCGTTTCGCAAACTCCGGACAGTTTTCACGGCAAATCCATTTCAAGGCCCAGTTCGCCTTCTTTTTCACGGACGGAATGGTCTGGGCCCCGCGAAGGAGGTGTGTCTTTTCGTCTACGTTTTGAACATAACGGTCTATCATCAAGCTGTAGGTCTGACTGTGAATCGTCTCGTTGAACTGCTGCACGCTGTAAAAACTCTTGGCCTCCGGTATCTGCACCTCGTCGCTAAAGTTCCGCGCGAGATTCTCGTTGACAATTCCGTCCGACGCGGCAAAAAAAGCTAGAATATTCTTGATAAACGTACGTTCATTTTCAGACAATTTCGCGAAATCAGCCTCGTCCTGTGAAAAGTTAATCTCACCCACCGTCCAAAAAGAGGCGACCAGTCGTTCGTACATGTCCCACAGGTCCGTGTACCGTATCGGAAACAAGACGAAACGGTCCGGGTTTTCAATCAGTACGGGCTCTCCGTACTTTTGAAGGAACGTGTCGGTGGTGTATGCGCGCGCCCCGTCGTGAAACACTGGAAAGGACTGGAAAATAGTTTCCTCCTCTTGCGCAGCGTTTATCTCCTTGAGAAGGGAGTACAAGTTATTTTTTTTGTGAACAGTCACGCCGCGGATGTTGTGCGTTTTCAATAAACGCTCCGCATCATCGCACCGTGGGCAATCCTCCTTGGAGTACATCTTCAGGTTCGTCGTCGTCTTGACTAGAAGTTCCATCTTATATTACTATTCATTTAAATCCTTAAATAAGCGTGGTTTCTTGATCGTACGATAACAAGGAGCCGTTGCTCCATAAAATTTTAAGAACGGTACCCGGTAACATGTCATCATTGTGAAACATGTGTTTCATTTGCAGGTGCTTGTTGTGAAAAAAGTCGTGTTGAGGCCCTGCAAACTTGCAGACCCGACCAAGCACATGAGCCTCGATATTTTCATCCGGGTTTACGAGAACGGCCATGACAATCTTCCGCCCTGTAAACGTAACAGCCTTGGCGAGGGCGTCGTGTGAAGGACCGGGATCCTCGGGACGGGTACGTACAACTCGATACTTCTTGTCGCGTTTCCACGTGAAACGATACTCGATACTTTCGTCGGATGACTCGTCGTTTTCCGGTATGCTAATATCCTGACCGCTCGTATACCGATCTGTTACATCCTCTTCGCCGTCTATCCCGAAATACCGGACCACCTTGTACACAACCAACGGAGGTGGCTTGGACGTAATACGATTCAAAAACTCGGCGTAAAACGTTGTGATACGTGTGTAATAATACAACGCGTTCATTAAAAAAAAGTTGACGTAGCTCATTTTCATTTAGTAATACATTGTTTCTTTAAATCGTTTTAAAGTTAATAATTCTGTTTACCGATAATGTCGTTAGATCAACGTCATCAACAGAAAGTGTCCGATCTCGACAATCGGCATACGCTAATAACCACCTTACACACGACCATGCGGCGCTTGGAGAAACAAAAGGTACAACACGCGGATGATATATTCGAAGTGCTCCGACTCGACGACGAAATTCACCAAATCCACGATCGTGTTTGTGTGTTGTCGCAAAGCACGGAGACGGACTATCTCATGAAAGTGTCGACCGTCTTGCAGGAGCATAACGAGCTTTATCACCCGGACAAAGAGTTTTCTCAAATCGTAAGCAGCGACCAAGCGTCCATTTGTAGCTACGTCGAAAAGAAATCGCAGAACAAGCGCGGACAGTTGCTCACGTCGTACATGCACAAGATTGAAGGAAGCCACAGCACGTCGGCGGCGCACACACCGACGGAGCTCCAGCCGTCGATCGGTACCCACGGAATTATGTGTCGCGACTGCGACGTTCCCATGCGCTTGTCGACGAACGAGTCGTACATCGTGTGTTCGAAATGCGGGAACCACGACGTGTATTTTGAACCGAGCGTGTCCGGTTTGACGTACGAACAAGAACTGAACACGGACACGAGCGTGCATTTCGCGTACAAACGCATCAACCATCTGCGCGAACTTCTCGCGCAACTACAAGCCAAGGAGCGTTCGGAAATTCCACACGAAGTCATCGCGAAGATGCAGGCGGAGTTCAGGAAGGCTCGAGTGGTCAGCGTCAACGAAGTCACGCAAACCAAGGTGAAGATGTACCTAAAAAAACTGAACCTCAACAAGTTTTACGAACACGCGCGACAGATCACAAACATCCTCAGTGGCAAGCCGCCTCCGATCATCTCCGGTGAGCTGTACGAAACCCTCGTCAACATGTTTCATGACATCCAAGAGCCGTTCGAAGAGGTTTGTCCAAAGAACCGGAAAAACTTTTTCAGTTATTCGTACATTTTGTACAAGTTCTGCGAGCTCCTCGGTGAGATTGATATGATGGAACTGTTCCCTCTGTTGAAGAGCCGGGAGAAGCTCTACCAACAGGATTGTATATGGCGCGATATTTGCAAAATCACCGGTTGGGTGTTCCACAAGAGCGTCTAAAAAAAACGAAAATTACAAAAATCATTTAAAAAAGAAACGCGTTGTAGCTGTAATAATGGAAAAGGTTGATCATTTGGAAGAGGATACGATACAAATACCGAGCCAGCGATTCGCGCTCATTTCGATTGTGTCACCGACGTCGAATCAGAAATTCAGCACGTGTGCGCTGAAGATTCGTGGAGTGTTTGCGACGGAGGACGAGGGTAGACGCCATGCGGAGAAACTGTCCAAAGTGGACACGACGTTCGATGTGTTTATAGTGGACATGTACAAGTGGCTACCGATCCCCCCCGATACCGACAGTATCGAAGACAAGGTGTACCAGGACAAGGTCCTCAACGATCTGATCCAGGGACACAAGGAGCAACAAATACTCGTCAAGCAACACTTTGAAGAACAAAAGAAAAATAACATGAGTCATGTGCCTCCTCCGCAGACCGTGGCCGAAGAAGAACAAGAAGAAGAAAACACCCCTCTGAGTTAGTTTTGCTTTTTGATTGTGATTGTGTTCTTCTTAACAGTCTTACGATATTGATTTTGTATGTCTTTTATTTCACGGTCGTCGTGTTTAGGGTCGTACAAACGATTATGGGCGTTCCAAAACCTGGGGTGCCCGACGCGAAAAGATGTTTTAGGATCGAACAGTCGAGCCTTGTACCAGAACACGACGTCTTCGATTTTGTTACTCTTGATCGTATTATCAAGAACGATACACTCGTAGTTTTCGGTGCAAGCGTCCATAACCTGATTAAACATATCAAACGTGGGAAAAATCCCGAAAAAGTTTTTATAAATCTTTTCCCGATTCTGTAGGATGTTTTCTCTAAACACAAATATGTAGTCGATATTCGACCGCAGGTCGGGAGACAAGTCCATACAATACTGCATGGTTAACATGAAAAACACATTCCAATGACGCCCGTTGTAAAAAATTTGCCGCATGATCTTCTCGCGTAAAAACTTTTTGTCGTACATGCAGTCGTCCAGGATAATAAACACGGGCGTGTCGCGTTCACCGTTTTTGATGAGCGCGCGTTGTCGCGCCACGACCTTCTCTATCACATCGGAACGAAACTCGTTATAGATGAACAAATCCGGAACAAACTCTTGATAAAAGCAATTACCCTCCTCCGTCCCCGACATCACCACACCCGCAGGCAAGTGCTTTTTGTGACACATGATATCTTTTACACACGTCGACTTTCCGCTCATGCGCTTCGCGATATACACCACCACCGAATTGTCTCGCATCGTTTTAGGGTTGAACTTTTTGATCTGAAGATTCATTCGTGTGGTTTTACTTTATTAGGCTTCATTTTTCTTCGCAGCAAACCGCGCGCACGTGTGTGTGTGTGTTCTTTACGTTGAAAATCAACGTATTTTTTTTCTCTGCTTTAATAATATTAACAAACAAACATGGGAGGAGGACTTATGCAACTTGTAGCCTACGGCGCCCAAGACGTCTTCCTGACCGGCAAGCCCGAAATCAGCTTCTTTAAGGTGGTCTACCGCCGCCACACCAACTTCGCCATGGAGTCTATCGAACAGACCTTCAACGGTAACGCCTCCCTCGGTAGCCGCGTGACTTGCACCATCAGTCGCAACGGCGATCTCGTCACTAACATGTGGCTCGAGGTCACCGTCAGTAAGGACACCGAAGTGGTCAACTCCCTCGGTCACGCCCTCATTGAGTACATCGAGCTCGAGATTGGCGGTCAGCGCATCGACAAGCATTACGGTGAGTGGCTCGACATCTGGTCCGAGCTGACCCTCCCCGAAGAGAAGCGCGCCGGGTTCAAGGAAATGATCGGTCGCCGCGACACCGGTACCGCCACTGCGCTGGAGTCCACGAAGCTGTACATTCCCCTGCAGTTCTTCTTCAGCCGCAACCCGGGTCTGGCCCTGCCCCTCATCGCCCTCCAGTACCACGAGGTCAAAGTCAACATCCAGTTCCGCGACCAAGGCAGGCTCGATCTCAGTGCTGGTGCCAAGACTCTCGCGATCTCCAACCCCCGCCTTTTTGTCGACTACGTCTACCTCGACACCGACGAGCGTCGCCGTTTCGCCCAGTCCTCCCACGAGTACCTCATCGAGCAGCTCCAGCACACCGGCCCCGAGACCACCCGTTCCTCCAACTTCCGCCTTAACTTCAACCACCCGGTGAAAGCTCTCGTGTGGGTGGTCCGCCGCCCAGATGCCGAGCCTCTCGAGTGGGGTACTAATGTAGTGAGGACGTACAACGCCGAAAGTGGCTACGACGGCGCCGTTCCCGCGGGCGATGCTTTTGAGACCTGCAAGCTCCAGTTCAACGGCCACGACCGTTTCACCGAACGCGACGCCTCTTACTTCCGTCTGGTCCAGCCTTACCAGCACTTCACCAGGATCCCTTCCAAGTACATCTACACCTACTCTTTCGCCCTCAACCCGGAGGCTCACCAGCCTTCCGGTACCGCCAACTTTTCCCGTCTCGATAACGTGACCCTGACCCTCAACAAGATTAACGACGCAGCCAAGATGGGTAACGATTCCGAGCTCCTGGTGTACGCCATCTCGAACAACGTGCTTCGTATCCAAGCGGGGATGGGTGGCCTCGCCTATTCCAATTAGAAGAATTTTCTCCCTTTTTTTAAAAAAATAAACTAAAAAAAACACTTAAATTCAATTAAACTAAATTAACTAAAAGAATTACCATTTTTTGTTGTATTACATTCGAAACTTGAATAAAACAACACGAAATCGTAATATAAAACCCTTTTACTTAAACGTGCCTCTTTGCTGGGGGGAAGGGGGTGGTTTTGGGGTTCATTGTTGTTCCCCGTTTACACCAATCATCTTCTCTAATTGATTATTACCACCTTCTCCAACACCATCCGGCGCTCTAGTAGTACCTGCTTTAGTTTTAGGACTAACCGAACCGGTGGTATCGTTACGTTTCCGAAAGTACATAAAAATACTTAAAAAGATAAGTATCATTATTGCAAGAATTATAATACCGGTTGACATTTATCATACAGCAATATTTTTTTTCAAAGGACAAATCAAAATTTTTTTTTAGAGTAGTTTACACGAGAGGTTTCGGTCGGTTTTTTTTACCGTACAAACACGTAACATGCCCGTGGAATGGGGGGGGGTGTCTCTCTCTATTTACGTGATCCATGACCGTGTCTGTGTGCCTCGAGTCCTTATTGGTGTTTAATTTCGTTAAAGCGTCCTTCTCGGGATAAGTTGGCCACGTTTTTCCACACGCCATCTTCTTTGTATATACTCACACCTCTGTAACCGCGCTTCGGACACCCAGCGCAGATACCGTTGATGGTATCGGTATCGAACGCCCAGTTTTTGTCGACCAGCCAGTCTCTCATGAAAGAGTTGCACGCAGTCTTGTCACATGTCGAGTCACCAGACGGCGGGGTCACGGGCGCGTTCGCGCATTTCATGGAATATTCATTACACACTAAAGGAGATTCACACGCATTGACCGAACAAGACTCTCCTAAAAATGCTAAAGCTGCTGATCCGCCACCATCACCACCAGTATCTGATCCGCCACCACCACCACCAGTATCTGATCCGCCACCACCACCACCAGTATCTGATCCGCCACCATCATCGTCCTCTCCGGTACCGAAAAGATCTTCACGTTTCCAGTACCCCACGCCTCCCGAAATTGAGCAGAGTAGTATCACTATTACAAGAATAATAATGACTGACATTTTATACTATATACAAAAACTTTATTTTTTCCCTATAAAAAATAAACAAGACGAAACCAACCGTGGTCAACCCCGCTGATTGTACGAACGATTAGTAATAAAACACGAACGCGAACACGAACACGATAAATACGGGCCTTTTTTTTTGTTTCTTTTTAACAACCCGCGGTACTTTGTTTTTAAAGAGGTTCGGTCGGTTTTTTTACCGTATGAACACATACATGCCCATGGAACGAGGAGGTGTCTTTTTGTCGACCATCCAGTCCCTCATGAAAGAGTTGCACGCAGTCTTGTCATATGTCGATACACATGCGCTGGGAAACACAGGTTAGATGAAGTACTCAAATTGACCACGGAGAACACTTCAAATACGGCACGGAACCGGATTCCTATAATGATAAATCATATCTCTTTGTGAATTTGTTAATTCCATGGATTATAGCTTGATCGTGGATAAAAGAATTTACATCTTGGAAAACCACTTCGTTGTTCTTCAAAATGGTCAGCCCGGGCATAGCCCTTGGCTTACTCCACAAGATCTCAAAGTATGCCACTTGCCTATAGGTACCGTCGATATTTTTCGGTACCGTGACTGAGAACAACTGTGTTCCAACAGTTACTCTCCCCAGCCTGAAATTTTCATAACGTGGTGTGTTATAGAAAATATCATCGTTGCACAAATTTTTATTGCGAAATAATGATGAAATGTCATTTACATCTCTGACTCCATGACCATCGTGGGGTGTTATTATGGTATGGGAATTTAAGAAATCTATTTGAGCACCGGCTAAATCGAACCCTTTTACATCACACGGTATCAAATAACCTTCCGATGACATATGTGAAATTTGGAAGGTGTATACGGGTACGGGTACGGGTACGGGCACGGGCGCGTGCCCGCAGATCATTGAATATTCGTCACACACTAAAGGGGATCTACACATATTGACCGAACAAGACTCTCCTAAAGATGCTAAAGCTGCGTTTGCTGCTGATAATGCGTTTGCTGCTGCTAATGCTTCTGCTGCTGCTGTTGATCCACCAGTACTATCAACACCATCAGTCTGTCCATCTTTCTCCTTGCTTGTCCAGTACACACCACCTCCCACAATTGAACACAGTAGTATCACTATTACAAGAATAATAATGGGTGACATTTTATACTTTACAAAACCTTTTTATTTTCCCCCGGAAAAAAATAAACAAGAACCGTGGTTAACCCGCACTCCCCATGCTTCAATACCAGTTGAGTTCGGGTATCAAGTTTGTATGGAACCAATTGATGGAACTCATTGGATGGAACCAATTGAGTTCGGGTATCATGTTTTTCTTCGTGACACACAGTGGGTGTTAAAACAAGACCCCCTTACATATTTATACCAAGGTTCTTTATCTATCACCGCCATGATCATCGTCCTATCCACCATAATCATCGTCCTATCCGCCATAATCATCGTCCTATCCGCCATTGTCCGTTTTCAGTTGTTTTTAACCAACGGTTCTTTGTTTTTAAACCAACGATATTGCAAGTGACTAGCAGCAGCATCACGACATCGTGTCGAACAGAAATGACGGTCTTTCATCATGTATACGGGTCGTGAAATTAAGAGTGTACTCGCGCAAAACGCACATCGAGTAGTCTCCATGGTATAAGTAGTAATAATAAAATCTTTTTTTTTTAAATCAATTATGTCTTCAACGCATCTGGAAATGGGCAGATATATTCGTCAAATTGCGTTTAATGCGCGCACGCAACTCCTTGTCCGAAATTGTCGCGTTAACTTTGGGAAACGTTTTGTTCGGATGGACGGTGCGTTGTATTTTCAAATAGTTCTTTCGCGATAAACGTGGTGGTGGCTGAGTTGGTCGGTTTGTTGCATTCGAGGACGCGATATTCTCAATACGCATGATTAACGTTTGTAAAGTGTTCGCGTTGAGTTGCAATCCTCGGGCGGTTTTTTTCATACTCGTTTTAATACGATTGAGTTCCTGGTACTCGTTGTTAAACGCGTTCATCATATTCGTATTATTATTATTCGAGGAACTAGTATTCATTCTGTTTGTCATAATCGTGTTACCGTTTCGGTTCGACATTAAAACAAAAAGATAAAATACACTTAATGTCGAAAAAACATAAAACGCATAAAATAATAAAAGTTTTTCAAGCGATATATATAATCTGACTCGTGTCCACGGTATGATTGTTCCAATGTTCTAAAAATGCCAAGTCATCCACGTCCATGAGCTGATTGGATCGGTTGATACGGATCCGGTCCATCTCGACGAAACGTATAATCCGGTCATTTGTCAAGTCTTCGACTCCTTGATTGGTTACTGACAAAACGGTTCGACAAATCGGACAATTGGCGTGCTCGCGCAACCACTTTCGCAGACACGTCTTGCAAAAATCATGCCCGCAAGAGGTGTGGGTTGACTTGATTAACGGCACCGAGTTCATACATATCGGACAATCCACTTCCGCTTCTTCCAAATGGTTCGTCAATTGCTTCCCATGCACCTTGCAATAATGTTTGTCCTGAATCGTGTAGCGTGCACGGTTGGAACACTTTTCATGTTTGCGGGTATGCGCGGAACAATACATTTTTGGGTCTTATTTAAATAGTTATTTGTTTCTTAAAGGTGAATTTTAAGCGCGATGTGTAGTAACCCTCCCCTCCTCCCTGGTCGAAACCACCATTTTTTTTATCATACAAGTACAATAAAAAGTCGGGGCGAGAATGTTGAATATCATTTCGGTGTTGCATGCGCTTCTTGTAATGTACATAGTGATCTTACCGATATGTCCCAATGTGACGAGAGAGCTGGTGTTGTTACACATTGCGCTGATCAGTAGTATATTGTTTCATTGGGCCTTGAACAACGACGTATGCGCCTTGACGCTGCTCGAACAACGTATGTACCCGGACACACCGAAGGAGGACCTGTTCATGCAACGCTTGGTGTCTCCGGTGTATACCGTAACAAACAAAGACATTCGTATAGGAATGTACATGATTTTATTAGTAACCGTTATGAAATACTATTTAACGAAATAGACCCTAAATTAAAAGTAAAGTCAACAAAAAATGAATCGTGTGGTGCGACAGACCATACACGAGATGTTGGTCGACCGAGGGTTTGATACGATCGATACGGACAACGTGGACCGCATTGTCGCGTCGTCCACGGCGAACGGTAACAGCGTCTTGGTGTATTTCATATACGACCCCAAAGTAAGCGTTAAAAACATGAAGAACATGCGCGAGATGTTGGACGACGATCCGACGAAATACACTGTGTTGATCTTGGTGTACAAAGCGACCATCACCTCGTTCGCCAAGCAGTTCATCGCCACCGACGTCAACGACCTGAACGTACAAGTGTTCTCGGAGAGCGAACTGTCATTCAACGTGACCAAGCACGAGCTCGTTCCCAAACACGACGTGCTGTCCCTGGAAGAAAGGGCGGCGGTGGTCCGTCATTACAAGACGGGGCTCCGGTATTTTCCGCTCCTATTGTCCACAGACCCTGTAGCGAGGTACTACGGAGCCTTGCCGGGCACGATGATGCGTATCACCCGAGACAGCCCCACCGCGGGAAAGTACACCTTGTACCGCGTGGTGGTTTAAGAAGAAAACTCGGACGGCTCGAGCCGAAAAGCGTGTTCGTACATTTCCCGGGATCGGTTACCCATGGTCGCGCGTTGTTCGAGCGGAGTATCTATCACGCGTTGTATGGTCTTTTCGAACCCGTCCGTGTCGAGTGTGTAATAGATCCCCAGCGAGTGTGACTTCTCCTCTACGGGTGGAATCAAAAAGCCGTTCACGCCGTGGTCGACAAACTGTTTCATCGGATGTCCGTCCGTGGTGACCACGAGCGCTCGGACCGATAGCGCCTCGTTTATGTAGTGTCCGAACCCTTCCGCATTACTCGGGCACACGTGCACACCGCATCGGTTTAATTGATGCGTAAGCTCCGTGTCCGTTGTTTTCCGTTGAATCATGCGAACGTTGTCCGCGACCATAAAGTGGTCCACCGGAATGTCTATGTATTCGTTTCGGGTCGGGTCTCCGTAATGAATTATAGTCAGTGTAGGCCATTCGGGGTGTTTCAACCACGTTTCGAGAACCAACTGCGTGTTTTTGAACCGCGACACCCCTTTCACGTGCAAGAATTGGTTGTAATCGGGAACCACGTTCGTCAACCCTCGGTCGATCGACGACCACCCCCAATACTCCACTTTATTTTCGGGGAACTGTTTGGTCAGAACGTCGTACGCGTATTTGGTTTTAGCCACCAACATATGCACATCACGCGCACACCGAATGTCGTTCGAGTTCATCATTTCAATATTAGGAATGAAGATGTTACATTTCGCGTTCATCATATGAGGGGACGCATGTTCTAGGAATATACGAATACCTCCATGTGGCGGTAACGAACGGTCGGTGTGTAAAACCGACTCGGGATATTTGATATTCGAGATACGATATTTAGATTTCAACACGTTGGCGAGCACACGCGCGTCGTTTGCAAGGCCTTGTGTATCGTGATGACAAATCTGAATTTGCATTTTTTTGTACTTCTCAAATATAATATCCGGTTTCGACGTACTCATCAAAGTCGCGACTGTAATGGGGTGTGTGATCACGGTTCACCGGGTGCTGGCATGTCGCGAACACTTTTCGGTCGTAGCCGAGAACCTCACAGTCGTGAAGGTGGGACACGAGCTTAATCTTGTTTTGTAACAGGTGGTTGTTTGCCTCGCGCAACACTACATTACTCGACGACGACACTGGGGTTCGTCTCTTTGGGAAATACAACTCGTCGAAACGATCTGCAAAAGCTTGAGGCCCTCCTATACGAAATATGTCACGTTTAAACAAACCATATGACATTGCAAAACACATGTAATTAATCATATATTGCATGAACGGGTGAAACGGCTCGGCGCACAAGAACCCTTGAAAGATGACGTCTCTTCTATAATGTTGGTTTGGCGATTGAAAGTCCCGTTCTTGATAGTCCGATGCGGATACTAACGTGTCGGTATCGAAACAAACAATCCCGTCACCCAGACTTCGTACACAACATAGGTCGATGTCCACATACACACCGCCGTGTATATACAACACACAATATCGGAAAAAGTCCGCTTTGAGAGACCCGTTCAGGATGCGTTTGTACGTTGTATACACACGGTCGTCGAAATATGCTCGAATGAACCGGTCTATGTCGGTGTCGTCGTATAACGTATACTTGAAACCCGGGTGCATGTCGATCCACGAAAGACGGAGACGGTCTACTTGTGGGTTTGTCGCCTTAGTTTTCCACGTTTGATGTATCCACTTGGGAATCATTATTCTAGATGGTTTGAAAAAAGGTTTTTATTTTAAACTAATCACTTCTTCGCCCTCATTGGCCACCAACTCGGGTACGTCAAAGCGTAACATTTCCTTGATTACTGTACTATACTTGGAAACGTCAATATCGGTAGGCATGTGGATATCGAACACCACGATCATTTCGGACATACCACCGCGTTGATTACAAGGGATTCCTTTCCCCGGAATCCGCATTGTTTGGTGTTGTCCTATAATCAGGTTCGATTGGGTTTCGACAAAGAACATGGACTTGTCCGGGTGTTTGATTCGACCTTTAAACCCAAGTAGTGCTTCACACAAACTGATGGATTGTTTGTAAATCAAGTTGAACGTTCCGTTCTCGACTTGGAACACCGGGTGTTTCTGCATGCGTAATTGCACGGTCAAGTTCATACCCGGGATTTCGATGCGCGTGGTCAAAGGTGTTTTCGGGGGTACGATAACTTCGTGTCCGTTGACTTTAAATTTTTTACCCATAAACATCTCTTCGAGAGTCATCGGTACGTCTACGACGTGTCTCATTTGTTGAAATCCCTTGAAAAATTGTGAAAAAATGTCGTGGTTATTAAACGGGGTTTCGGCGGAAGAAGGTTTCTGTGTTTTCTCGTAAGCGTCGTTGATTTCTTTGAAAGTTTCCGGGTTACCGCCCTTGTCCGGATGATGTTTCATCGCGAGTTTGTGATACGCCTTTTTTATACCTTCCTCAGGCGTTTGAGGGGAAACACCAAGCACTTCGTAAGGCGATCTCATTTGTTTTTTTTGAAAAGGATTTATTTTTTTAAATTAAACTAAAACTTGCAAAAACTTACTAAACAAAGTCTACAAATTCATCATTTGTATTTTCTTCCATGATGTACGCGATTTCCCCATACCCTTGTAGCGATCGAACTTCGTCCGTGGTGTACAAATGACAGATGTCCGCCTTATTATCTTGAAACGAGCGCAAAGAAACCAGTATCGTGTCTCCTTTTTGCACACGGTTCGTTTGCCCCTTTCGCATACTCCCTCGTATGATACATAGTCGATTCACGGTGTCCGAACACGTACACCTAAACCGGCCGTGACCCAACGCCTCGTCTACAACAGCATATTCTTGACCGTTCTCTTTGAACAACAATATCCGGTTGGTTTCGGACGACCCATTTTTCATCTTCTTTGCGCCTTTCCCACCTTTCCCGAAATTACGAACCATTGTAGAGTAGTATTCTTCCCTTTTTTTGTTTTAATATTCTTAAGTGATTTTTTTTTTTAGTATTTAAAAGGTTCCGTCATGATATTTTCTTGTGTCGTACTCGCACCACCTGTGTACACACCTGGTTGTTCGTACCCGGTGGTGGAACTCGGCGTGTAGTAATTCAGTCCGAAAAAGACCACCATGCCGGTGATGATCGAGTACACGAAGGTGTTTTTATCGAACAGTTCCGGGTTTTCGCACTTGCGATACAAGTACAACCCAATATATAGAATAATGGTGGACAAGCTCGCAAACATCATATTGGAATTCATTTTTTTTTATTACACTGATACTTTTTTTATGAAAACGAAACACATATATTGACACTGTACATATTCGCCCCTTTTGTGCTTTTGGAAAGCTCCTTTCTTTTCTCGACGACCGTCTTATCGTGTCGGTGACGAGTGTGCGCGTCCATGTCCCGCTTAATGTCTTCCTTGTACTCTAGCGCGTATTTCAATACGTTGTTGTCTATTGCCCATTTGAAGAATGACAATTGCGCGACCGTTGTTTCCAACGACCGACCGTCCAGCTCTAATACTACACGCCCGTGGCGCCTGAATGGGTCGAATAGTCGTTTGGAATACGCCTTTAACATGTTTTTGTAACTTTGATGGACGTTAAACGGTATATTCTTTACATAGTACACCACGTTCCTCGATTTCGAATAGTTCGTAATCAACCAATCTACAAGCCGTAGCGATACGTTTGCGTTATCGTTGACGATCGACTCAATCAAGTTGAATCGCGTCTTGTTTGTGTAATACACTCTTAACGAACTGAGGAGTTTTTGTGACTTGTTCTCCATAATCTATCTTGAAAAAGAATTCTTTTCTTTAAATTTAAATTAAACGTCTTGCATATATTTGAGAATGAGTCTCTTGGCGACGTTCCACAATACGATGAGAAGCACGCCGTTCGTCAGAAGCCCTAGTACGCTCATAGCACCGGTTTCAGGACTGACAATGTTCGGGATCTTCGATCGCATCCAATCTTGGACGGTGGACATGTGTATCACGATGTACGAGACCAATAACACGATCATTTCGTTCTGAAACTGTTTCATCTTGTCAAGAGCAGGCGCGTGTGCGGGAGGTGCAGCGGGTGCGGCGGGGTATGTTGGGTCGAGGATATGTGGTGATGTGGGGTAGGTGTACGATACTACAGGCGGTCCTGTTGCTTGTGTTTGTGTTTGTGGCGGGTTGTTGTTGTTGTTGTGGTAGTTATGTGACGGCCTCTCTGCTAAAGTCGCGGGTGGTGTCTGTTGTTGCTGTTGCTGCTGTTGTTGTTTACCAGACTCCATGCTACGTAACACGTCACTGTACGACATGACGTCTAAAGGTTGTTTGCGAATGTTTGTGGATTCTTCTTTCAGCGCGAAGATAGGGGTGGCGTCTTCCATTATACTTGTTTAAACTTAATTAAAGATACTTATCGTAAGCAAACAAACACACACACAAAAAATCTAATGGCTCCGAAAAAGAAATCTGGGTCACAAGAAATCTGGTGTTGGTGGTGTTGTCATGATTTCTCGAGTACGCCTTTGTCGCTTCCCGTCGCCTACGGTGCGAAAACTAAACAATTTACAACTTTCGGGCATTTTTGCAGCTTTGAGTGCATGAAAGCGTACAACCACTACGAAAACGTATCACAAAAAAATAACCAGTACATGTTGATCTCGTTGATGTATTCGAGGTCCAATTCGGAATCGCCGTTCGCGTGCGTCGGATGCGCCCCTCCTCGACAATGCCTAAAGGAGTTTGGGGGTGATATGACGATCGACACGTTCCGTGAAAGTTCGCGACAAGGGATCGTGTACGATATACAACTACCGCCTGTCATAAAAGCGGACTATGTGATTGATAAACAACAATCCAATTGGGTCATGCGGTCCGATTCGAACAATAAGACGACGGATACCGTGTTCGATACCACCGTGTCCAAAGTGAAGAACAATGCGATCAAAATTCGTTCAAATCCAAAGAAAATGACGACGCTAGACGCCGTATTCGGAATCACTACTACTCCTACTGATTAAGAATTTTTCCAAATGGTGGATATTTTATCGAGTAGGAGGAGCAAAAAGGTCAGTAACAAAATGGTCGTCAAATCAAGGCGCGAATCCCATTGTTGCATTTGGGGGATTTGGAAGTACTCTTTTAACGCTGGTGTTCTTCTTGTTCTTGTTTCTTCTTCTTCTTCTTCGACCCAAGACGGCGGTGGTGGTGGTGGTGGTTTCCGTAAACTCTTCGGAGAAGGTCTGATCGTATTTGTCAATTTTTCAGTGACTATTTTCGTACGATACTCGGGTGTGTGAGGAAACAACTCGGTGATTAAATCTTTATCAAACAAAGCAACGTCGATGCGTGTCGGGCGAGAGTCCGTGATGGCATTCGGGTGTTTAAAAAAGGAAGACGACGACGTTGACGACTTGTTTAACCGATCGGTGGGGAGTTGTCTCTCACTAATATCACTCACCCCCCACGCGTCCTTAATAGACGTCATGTTCAGATTCATTATTGTTATTTACGTTTTCTTTTTTTTTTAGATTGATATGGTATTTTGTTTGGTGGCTGTTATTTTGTTCTTACGTCTAGATTTGGACGCTTGTGAAGTGTCGATCGAAACGATTTTCAGTGTGTTCGGAAGACTGTGACCCGACATACCCGACAGACTCGATAGACTCGACCCCGAGTTGCTGCGTTTGAGTATGGGCCTCTTTGCGTTTGAGATGATCGGTTCGATAATATTACTGTTACTACTACGGTCCGTTTCGCGCGAAGCGATCGGGAATGTCGCATTTCCTACAGGTACCATGGGCATGCTCTCGAACAAACTCGACATGTCGAACGCCGGTGGTTTCATCTCACGCGCTTTATTGGTGTTCTGGTTATTACCACGAGCAAGTGGTGGTGGTGGTTGCGTAGTACTAGTGTGATTTCTTTGTCGTTGTTGTTGTGGCGGGTCTTCCTTGGTGGTGTTGTTAGTATTATTGTTAGTATTATTGTTATTATTGTTGGTATTCGCGTTCTGGATCGACTGCATGAGATTTTTCAGAATGTCGGGGTTCTGTTTCGCAATATCCTTCAGATTCGGCATGGAGTTGAACATCGAATTGGTCAGATTGAACATAAAGGCGCTTCCTGCAAGCGACAGTAACAGTTCGATTTCCGGGGCCATCGACACACGCGACGCGTACTTGTCGTGTAAACGTTCAAACACGTTGTCGTAGTCGTCCATGTTCTCCATGATGGACTCCGACCATCCGTCGAGTTTGACTTCGAACGGGTCGTAGCGTTTGTTTAGAAACTCGATACCCGTCACACACGCCATGAGCATACGCCGCGAAAAGCGGATACTCGACTTGACGTCGTTATCACGTTGAATGCGACTAAACTCGTGCCTCATCTCGTGAATGTCCGAGTTCATCGTAAACTTCTTTCCAACCGGAATACCTTTCGATGTCAGACGATAAAACTTGTACAGTAAATCTTGTTTCTCGTCTTCAATACTCGAAAACCCGGCTGACGGTTCCGTCGGTGCTGCTTCGTCCTCGTACTGTGGTGGATTTGGATAATCGTCGTCGGGGTCTTCGTCCGGGTTATTATTAGGGTACCCCATTTGTTCATCGGATTCTTCGTCCGATTCTATACGTTTTTTGTCCGGGTTCGTAAACACTTCGAACATATTGTCGTTCAACGGAGGAGGTTTGGCGGGCTTCTCCGATTGATGTGGCAACGGAGGTGCTCGGTTTGATGTAGTAGGTGCGTTACGATTAACGCTACGGCGTTTGTTATTACGCATAACCGGGCGTCTGATTTGAACATCGGCGGCAGACCCTTCGCTCGACTCTTCGAAAAAGTTGATCATATCTCCGTCATTTTCCTTTGTGATTACAATCGGATCACTCGAGGACATTATATATATTATTCTCTAAAAAGTAAAATAATTCTTAAACGGTTACGCGTTTTAAATTAAAGCAACTTCCCTAAAGAACACCTAAGACTTCAAATCGCTTCCAACACACATAACGCTTGGTACGCAGAGTCCTGTTCGGCTTGCTTTTTGTTTTTGGCGGTCCCGACACCGTATACGTTTTCCACAGAGACACGAATACAGAACGATTTGTCGTGATTCGGACCGTCTTCATTTTCTAGCACATATTCGGGTAGATCGATACCTCGCGCTTGGGTGTATCTCATCAACATATCCTTGTAGTTGGTGTCGATCATGATATCGTCCAAATCGACATGCAGTTTCAGCTGGTTGATGATAAACTCGTGAGCGTAAAATATCCCCATATCAAGATAAATCGCTCCGATTAACGACTCGAACGTGTCTTCCAGAATGCGCGAATTCTCGTTCCATCCTTGTCGGATCGCTTTTTCGTTCATACGAATGTATGCTTGTATGTTCATCTGACGCGCAATTTTAGACAGACATTTACCACTCACAATACGGGTACGTAATTTCGTCATAAACCCTTCGTTTTCGTCGGGGTACATATGAAATAGATACTTTGCAATCACAAGATTCAATACAGAATCTCCTATGAACTCTAATCGCTCGTTGGACCGAGAGGCCTGATAGAGTTTCACAGCAGATTTGTGCAGTAACGCTTCTTGGTAATATTCCAAGGTGCGAACACGCATACCGAGTAATGTCTCGATTTCATGACGAGAACATAATTGATCGAACATTTAATATTTATAATAAGCAAGTCTTTAATTTACTTTTTGGACTTGCTCTTCGGGGCTTTCTTAGCGGGAGCGGCTTCCTCCACTACTGAAACGGGAACGGGAACGGGAACTGGTGCGGCTTCCACCTTTACTTCGAGATCGGGTTTGATGTAATGCACCTTCATCAGACGCTGAATGCTAAAATAGGTGACCAGTTCGTCCTTTTCGGGACACAGTAGTTTTTCTAGCTTGGTGTCCATTCGGATGACACGCTTAGACTCGGGGTTTTGTAGGTTCTCCTCCTTCACGTACGCCAGGACCTTCTTTGTCACTTCCGTGCGTGCCATCTCGGTTCCTTCGGGAACGCCCAAAAACTCGCACAAGGTGGGAGACATGTAAGTGGCTTTGGCAAATCCGCTGGGTTTACGGGGGACGCGTTGGTCCTCGGGAATCATATCACGCTTAATCTTGCGGGTCATCTTCTCCTGACGAGTCATCTTGGTTTCGAGAGTGGCGATGCGGTTCAGGAGCTCTTCCAACACCACCGTAAGGTTTCCATTGATGCTTTCCATTATTACGATTACCTAAAGAATGTTTTTAGACCATTTTCAACGCACCCTTTTCTCGGTTTTAAAAGTCTTCTAAAAAAGTCACGTCAGCAAGTGCTGGTTCTGGTAGTTCTATTTCTGGGGTTGATTCTGTTATGGAAAACCCCGCCGATTTGTAGTACTTGCACCGCTTAAAGAACTGATACTTGAACGGCCCCCACATGTCCACGATGTCCAACACTAAAGGCGTGTTGCTCTTTCCTATAGTCTCTCGAAGGATGCGTCCCACAGACTGCACGATGTCCGATTTGGGACTCGCCATAATCAACGTGTCCAGTGTGGGAATATCCAACCCTTCGTGGGCGAGCGAGTACGTTGCAAAAATGACGTCGGCTTGTTCGGACTCTTTGAGTTCTTCGGGCTTCATACCACCAATGTAAAGACCGGACGAATAATTACACAAGTCCCGAGAAGTTTCCAACAAATCGAAACAGTGTTGTCGCCGATCGGTCAATACCAATATTTTTCGATTCTCGGCGTGTGCTTTTGCAATCAACGACATGATGTGCGCGTTCCGTTCGGGAAGTTTTGTAATCTTCGTGATTGCTTCCGGTAAATTCGGCTTGCGTGCCCTATTCAGAGGGAACGGGTTTGTAGTAAACAGTTCGTGATTGAAGTTCGATTTGTCCACTCGCACCTGTGTTTGGGACTTACGTTCCACTTTGAACAGCGTGGGTCCCAAAAACCAATGCAACACATAGGTTAAACCGTCCTTGCGTTCGAGGGTCGCCGACAATCCGAGAAGATACCGCGTGTTCACGTGGCTGAACAGTCTCGAAAACGACCGCGTACATACGTGATGTGTCTCGTCGATGATAGTCAACCCGAAATCCGAAAACGTGTTTTTGTCGTACTCTTTTTTCGACAACGATTGTAGCATTCCAATCACAATGTCCTTGTTTTCCACGTCGATTACCGTTCCTTGTATTTTCCCCACGCGCGCACCAGGTAAAAACTGGTGAATTCGCTCTATCCATTGGGTCATTAAAAACTCTTTATGGACTACAATGAGCGTCTTTTGCGCAATTTTCGACAATACGTACAACGCGACGGTTGTTTTCCCGTACCCGGTGGGAAGGGACAGAATACCGGACCCTTTCGACCGAAGACCCGTGACAACCGCTTCCACTGCTTCCACCTGACACGTCTCTGTTTTGAGTTGTCCGCTAAACTCGACTCCGACCGGCGCACCGTCTCGTAACACCGTGTGGTCGTGGATACCAAAATTACGCGGAATCATGATGAAATTTTTAGACGTTTGATATACTTTGTAAGACTCCGCAACAGCGTAATCGGCGTTTGTTTCCGGTGTGACTGTGAGTGTTTGTTTAAGACTCTCCAGTTTCTCCGGCGAAAAACTGTCTAAACGTATCGCATACCCTTTGGAGGTTAACATATTCTTGATTCTTTTAATTCTTATTCTTGATTTCTTTTTAAGTTTCTTTTTTACTCATCTGCGCTTGCACGTCCATAATCATCACCGCGTTATCTTGTAGAAATTTACGATACTCGTTGCTATCCTTGCTACTCAGCTGTTTCATCAGATTCATATTCGTCTGACAATTGGACACATAAGAGGTGAATGCACGACCGTCGCTCATTCCTGGGCGAACCATTTTTGTATACCTTTATAATGGTATATTTTTTTTCAGTAAACACATGACATGTACTGACGAACCGAATACCCGTTCACGTAGTCCTCTACACGCGCCTTTTTTTTTATGTGCGCCGTCATTTTACTCACAGTGTCGTAGTTCCTTATAATCTCTTCGTTTATAAACCCGTACGTTTCTTTCATGTCCGCGAGACACTTCCCTCCCGTAATCACAATGTTCCCTGTACCAAAAACAAACACGGACGTGTTTCCGTACTTCATGTTTATCGCGGGATAACTCTCCGGGTTGTAAATCGACATCACACGCGCGTGACGGTTTAGTAGTTTATTGAGTTTGTACAGATCCAGGTTGGTACCGATCGAAAAGTTACAATTTATCATACCGATGTACGACCGTCGAATCGTGATTTCCGGGTCACTCAACGTGCGACGAAGCACGTTTAACGTGTAGGTCGTGAGCTTCTCACACTCGTACAAGCTCGTTAACCCCGTGATTTGCAACTTTCCATTTGAAAAAATTTTCATCGACTTTTTGGAAATGTCCTTGTAGTTCAAAGTCACTTGATTGTAAAACGATTTCCGAACACGTCCTTTGCGTGTCGTATCAAACCCATGCGGGCATATCTTCATCGCAATGTTCGGTTCATTGAAATGTTGACAAAATGTTTTAATGTCCACGTTGTCAACATTCAAGTCACATATTAATGTTATTGTCGAAACGTTCAGTGCGTGTTTGTTACGATGCACGGTTTGCATAAACTGTAAAAACTCTTCCGCGTATGCTTTGGTATCCATACTGCTTTTTATTTAAGTCTCCGAGATTCTTTAAGTTAATTTTAAAAAAGTTAATTTTCAGACTTCCAACTCGCCATCAAATGGTGCGTCTTTGTCCCTCGATCATAATTTGTATAGATGTCGATCGGATCAAACTTTGTTTGTAAACGCGTAACCAACGGAACCAGTCCCTGTTGCTCAAAAAACAAATGACCACACGCGTACTGCTTGTTCCGATTATTATAAGGTCCTTTCAGCAAAAACACAGTCTTGAACCCTTCAAACAGGTCCATGTTAGTAAAACTGTATAGAGTCGCGTAAAAATGACCGTCTCGACTCGCATCAAGCATCTTCTCTCGAAGAGTGGACATAATCATCTCTTCGAAATGACCCATGACACTTTTAAGATGTTCATATTGTCGTCGACGATCATCTTCTTGTTTCACCCGACGTGTGTCAATGTTCGAAAGTGTATTGGCACGAAGTTCGTTGTAAAATTCAATCGATTCAACCATCGTTTTTTTATACTTCCACCTGCTTTCCAATTTCTTAATTCACTTTTTTAGAATGCCTAGCACAAAAGGCACCTTGTTTCGCTTTTGCCATGCATTTATCACCGTTCATTTTGGTCGCTTTACAAATCAATACTGCTACTTGTGCTGTTGGTCGGTTCGTAGTAGTTTTGGGGGCTGTTGGTGTTGTTGGTGTTGGTGGTTTTTGAGTGTTTAAGACTGCCAAGATTGGACGATAACCGAGTTGAATCGTCCGAACCTTGTTATCCTTGTGTGCCTTGTAGCTCGTAGCGAGTTTCGTCATCGACTGAATCATCTTACGATCCATGTCACTCATCGTATCGGTTTCCAACATGATTGCTCCTTTTTCGGGACCGTAAGTGCGTACAAGATACTTGGAGTCCATTTTGGGTTTTCTTCTTTTCTTGGGTTTTTGGGTTCTTGGTAAGTGTATGTTATACCTTTCCATGCTTACGCTCTTTAAGTTAGTTTTTTTTTTGTTCAGACCACAGTGTCGTTCTTACCACATGCAAAACACTTGAGATACACTTCTTCTTGAGAATCTGGGGGGGTAGAACCACCACCACCACCACCACCACACCGTGTCCGTAACGTGACAGAGATGGTCCGCTTGCTACCGCACTTTCCACACGCCAAAAGACCTTCTTCGTGTCCTTCAGTCTCGTCCGCATAGTTTAAAATACTAAACTTTGCTCGCTTCTCAATCACGTCCAAGAACGGGTTGTATATATCAGGACGCAACTCTTGGTGCGACATAAAAGCAGACTGAGACAACGGACCTTTTTCATTCAACAAGGGACCTATATTATTCAATATCATACGAAGCTTACGTATGTACGTTCGGCGCACTCTCACGTCACTCCATCGAATGGTGGAAATGTTTTTTAGTTCACACTCTTTTTTCGTATAGTCCATGATGGAACGTTCGATTTCTTTGGATATTGCAGGGGTCGTGTGCTTTAACAAACTAGACATGGCGTAGGCGCGCGTATCTTGGAGGCTCTGGGCGGGTACATGAGGTGTGGCATCGACTACCTTGCCTTTGCTTTTGCTTTTGCTTTGGCTGTTGATAACACGAGACATTCTTTTTCCTTGTTGTTGTTCGCTCCTCAAACCCTTTAAGTGAATTTTCTCTTGCGAGTGACACACTCCAGGCGATCCTTGAATATCTTTTTGACAACGTCTTGAAGATCCAAACACTCGTACTTTTGATATTGGTCAAACGACGGATGAATCACCACCAAGTACAAATCCCGAATGGTTTTGCCGTACTTGGTTTCCAGAATGTACTTGTATATGTTCAACTGGAGCGAGTAGTGCACATAGTTGCAATCGTGGTAATCCTTCAGGTGGTCGAACCCTCGACTTCCGTAGTTGTTCTTCAGTTTCATCTCTTTGGAACGTTTCCAGTCGTAAATCGACAACGTCCCGTCGGAATGGTTCTCAAACACCATGTCGATACTGCCCGCAATCTTGTGTTCCTCGTCGTACACTTCCCACTCCGTCCGATACGCTTCCACGAGGTCCTTGTGGTCTTCGTAAAACCGACCAAACTTCTTAAACTCAAGGTCCTCTTTGTACTCGTCCGTGTTCGCGTCGTTGTAGAACATCTCGATCGACTTGTGCATACGCGTGCCTTTCGTACACGCGTCGGTACCGGCATCGCTCCATTGCTTCTTGATTTCTTCCGCCGTCATACCATGATACTTGCTATTGGGCCAGTTTTTCGATCTCATCATCCGCGAGATGATCAGATCCGCATCAAATTTGGGAAAATATTGATGGACCAACGTGGTCACCGAAATGTTGGTCGAGTCACCGTCCACGTAATAGACGTGAGGTTCCTCGTCAAACACGATACGGGCGTCGCGCGGATCACTGTTTTTCGTCTTTAGTAGTAGTAGATCCATGATTTGTTCGTTTGTTGGTTGGTTGGCTGGTTACTATGAACTACATTTAATTCTTTAAGTTAAATTAAGAAAAACAAAAATGGAGGTTCGGACTATGTTATTGAAGCAGTATCGGCGACACAAGAACCCCGACGCTGTATTCTGTCGTAACTTTTCGAACAGTCTCGAAGCTTGTGTGTCCGTTTCCGCTAAAAAATGGCTCGAACCCCCTTGTGTTTTCGTAGGGCGCGATGCGAAACACCCTCTTCGAGGTTCGTGTAAACCGGGCGTACGGCCGTGCGACGTCGTCGTAAACACGGCGGTTCTTCTCGGCGGCGGCAGCAGCGGCAGCGGGGCAAAGAACCGGGCACGATTGCTTCTCAAACACGACGGGTTTGTTCGTTTCGAGTATCATCCGGAAAAAATGTGGAAGTACGCGTGGAGGGACGCCCTCTTTCATGAGAAACGGTACGTGTATGCGAAATCGACATCCAGTCTCGAAAAGTTTGACATGGCGCGGAAATTGCGTAAGAAGCTTCCGGTTCTTAAAAAACACTTTGATCCGTTATTGTGGTATTTCATGGACACTCTGTGTATTCGCGTGGGTAACGAAAAAGATCCGCGCGTCGAAGCGGATACGGTCGGGTGCTGTACTTTACGCGCACACGACCACGTGAGTGTCCTAAACCAAAACCAAACGGTACGTATTTGTTTTCCAGGAAAAGACTCGGTGATCTACGACCACCGGATAAAGCTTCCCCCTGTATTACATCAAGACCTCGTTACGCGCTTGAGTCGAAAGAAAAAGGGACAACGTCTGTTCGACACCGCGTCACCGGCGAGTATCAACCGCACCATTCACAAAGTGATTCCAAAGTGTTCGGCGAAACAGTTTCGCACGATGCGCGCGTCGGTTCTGTTCGAAAAGACTTTGTTCGCATCAAACGATCCGTTACTCGCAAACACCAAAGTGGCCGAACTGTTGAATCATCGACGAAAAGACAATACCTTGTTGCTCGATACGTCGCGAAACAATTACATCGACCCACGCATATTCTTTGCGTACCAACAGAAACACCCGGGCAACAAAGTAGGGTTGAACTGGTTTAAAGACGCGGGATGGGCCAAGAACAAGCAATGTGATTTTAAATTCTAAAATAAATTCTAAAAACATCCGATGGAGTATACTTTGAGTAACATCAACCATTTCACACTTCCGGACATCACAAACACGGTGTACACGTTTACGGATATTACTTCGGGTGACCCTTACCGTGTGGTTGCGGACTTGTACGACAGTCAAAATTTCCAAAATATATTATCCAACGTGGTTCTGGGAAAAGGTGAGTACTTTTGGCCCACGGATAATGTCGAGTTTGACGACTCCCATATCAAATACGAAATCAAATACGATAGTGTCTTTTCCACCGAAATACCTCTCTTTATTACCGTCGAAAAATGGGATGAGCTTGACGCGACCGGTACAAAAATCAAGTTCGATGTTTACGCCGAACCGGTCGAAAATTACACGTACACACAACACCCCAACAAGAAATTTCAAACAGAGGATATTGTCGACAAAGTGACACGGTTTTACATGTCCGATCTCGGTATACTTGTGGCGTACAATATATTTTACTCGCTCAAAGTGAAACTCCCCGGTTCGGACCGTTACAAATTTTACAAGTCACATGTACTCGTCGCGTCGAACGTACGCACCAGCGACCCGGGCGTCCATGTTGAAATCGTACCGCTGATCGATTCCGCTTTAGTAGGAGAGACCATCCGTGTACGACGTATTGCGTCCGAATACTACTATACACGACGTTTACAAGTAAATGTCCGGAAATATAGCATCGAGGAACTTTACGAGGTTTTCTAAGTTATTGTTTCATTTCGTTTATACTGTAAAAGACGTTGCGTATCCGCGTGCGTCGATGAATGAAACATTGGCATTTGGAACACGGTTTGGAATATTTAAGTTCGGGACTGTTGAAATTGTTTTGTACACGCACCACGTACATGTCGCAATTTTCACCCTGTAAAAAGCGTTTGGACGCGTTTCGAATAGCCGCCACTTCCGCGTGAATACTATCATGAACACTCGATCTACAAAAGATGTTGAAACCGGAAGACACGATCTCCCCCGTCGTGCGGTCGACAATCACACAACCGTGTTTGTGGTGCTTGAGATTCGAACGCATCGCGAGCTGTGTGCATTTTTTGAGATACTTGCGTTGAATCAAATTCGCCACACGACCGTCCACAAAGTCCACACCATCGTACCCCATATTTTTAGAGTCTTAAGTCATTTAAAGTTTTAAGTGGGTTTTTATTATAAATTATGGAAAACCAGTGTTCAATTTGTATGAATATTCAGCCGTTGGTACAAATAAACCACACGTGCGCACACGTCTTTTGCGCGTCGTGTATCGACCAATGGTTGGAAAAACATAACACATGTCCGATGTGTCGCTGTGTGGTTCACCGCCGCGTACCCCAACTTTCCAAAATTCCACGCAAAAAACGTGGCAATTTTTTCGCAAACGACCAAAATCTATTTAGTATCGCCATGCTAGCCGGTGGTTTATTATAAACGAGCCTTTACATATTCCAATTCGTCTTGTCTCTTTGAAAGAAATTGAAATAAATGCCAAAATTGACTGGGTTCGTGTGTATTGACCACTTTGTAAACGAGACCCTTTTGTCGGAACGTGTCGTGTAACCGGTCATTGAATACTCGACAACGCTCGACGTTTGAACGGTCAAACTGCCAATTGGGTTGACTTTCTTTAATAAACCGGTCGCGTTCTTCGATTGCGATCTGATGTAATCGTTCCTTCTGGTTCACCAAGGAGGCTGAAGCTGAAGCTGCTGCTGTAACGGGTGGTGGTACAATCTCCGACGTGGTCACCGCAGGTTGCACTTTTGACAAATGATACATATGATCACGAATGTAGTTGATCGGATACATGTGATTGAGATTCACCTTTAACTGTCGTTGAAGATTGTCCATCACTCTTCCGAAACCTGTTTCGAACGGTTCGAGATCCCAACGTTCAGGGTCCACCGATTGCCGTAGCTCGATCGTATTGGATCGTTTGTTCATTTTACGAATAGTTTGATTTTCAGGAAAATCTTTATTAAAATGAACCAAAGACAATGCTGTTTTGAAATTCGAAACCGCCTCTTTAAGTCTTGGGTCCTGTTCCAACTTGTTCAAAATAACTGTGAGGTCTTCATGACCAAACGTATTGTTCTGGATGTACGTGCGATTGTCGTTGAAATTATTGATGATGATGGTCGTTCCGTTGTTACTATTAATATTATTGTTATTATTATTTATGATTTCTGGTACTATTGCTGGTACCACTGGTGGTCGAGCTTTACAGGTTTTCTGGTGTGTAAAAACATTTTGACGGTGTTTAAAGTCCTTTCGACAATAGATACATGTGTTTCTAGGAGATCCACGACAAGAATGTCTTTTAGCATTATGTTTTAAAAGTTTTTTTTTACAATCATTACATAATACATGTGTGTCATTCAGATAATTAAAACGTCTGCCTCCAATTATGACATTTGTACTTAAATTAACTTCGTTTGTACATATGTCACTACCTGATCCAATGACATTCTGAGCCACACATGGCTTCTTTCGTTGTTGGTGTCTTATCCAATTGCATTTAACGTCAGTAGTATACTTGCACTGTTTACACGAAAACATATTTTATATAGTAACAATGTGATACATCCTTAAATGAGTTTATAGCTTAAAAGTGATAATTATCAAATGATACAACGATAAAAAAAGACACAGCCAACATGTTTTTTTTAAAAAAATAAAAAAGGGTAGGCGGAATAGGTAACTTAAAAATTCAAACATTTTAAAATACACGATATTTCAAAACCGTTTCGTGAAAGACATCTAGCATATCACCAATATTCCCTTCAAAATACTCTTGTCCACATTTGGACAGTTCAAATCGTGTACGGAACTCGCGCAGTATGTGTGTTTCTAATTCGCGCGGGTTTGCAATGCCTCCGTTAATACAGAATATGGTTGAATTTTTAGGATACCCTTTTGTGACCCGTTTTAGATGGCGTGCGGCTGAAAAACCAACCTTGAACCGACGAGTCCCTTCACATGTACCCGGTTGAATCAAATACACAAAACCAGTGTTGTCATAGTTCCGTCCCGTTCCGTCGATTGTCGTTGCTTGGGTGGTCTCCGAATTGTTTGTCGTTGCAATTTTTACAGTTGGAGATTTAACCACTGGTCGAGATTTGCAGTTTTTTTGGTGACGAGAATGAGCGGATTGATGATTGAATTGCTTTTTACAATATCTACATACATTACGTGGAACGCCTTTACAAGTTTTACCATGTCTTGCGTAGTGGGTGTGTAATATTTTTTTACAAGAATTGCATTGAATTGTTTTTTCATCAATACGAACAAAAAATGAATCTTGTTTTTGTACAACTAACTCGTTATCTTGTAAATCGGGCGCGTTTGTTTCTGTAACGAATGGACCCACACACGGTTTTTTTCGTTGGTGGTGTCGTATCCAATTGCACTTTACATCAGTACGATACTCACACTGCTTACACGCATGCATCTCTTTTATTTTTCAGTAGACGTAATATGTCTTTAAGTGGATTTTTTTATTAAAAAAATTGTTATTTCACATTAATTTCTTATTTTTAATAAAAAGGATGAAACCTATTAGAACTGACTTCAATAGTGCTCTTTCTGACGCGTCTTTAACAAAGTTAGCACGCAGAGCAGGAGTCGAGGCGGTAGGTGGTATAGCTTTATTCATGCAATTGAGAAGTTTTATTTCTTATAGCATGGATACCATCTTAAGAGAAGCTATATATACTGTTATGAACGTTTCAAAGGACAACTCTCAAAAAACCTTATCTCGGGACGTTTTAACACGGGCTATTACTAGTTTAAATGTCAAACTGTTTAACGGGAACTCCAATAATAATTCAAACGATAACTCAAATTATAATTTTACAACAATGTTGGGATATAAAAAATGCAAATCGCCATCAACTGTGGATTGTGTTTCTATTCCTAAAACAACCTTTAAACGACTTGTTATTACGGAAGCGAATAACTATTATTTAGCGAAGGATATCAAGGTACCGTCGGATGCTAGTTTAATACTACAGGTTTATATCGAAAATATGACTATTCAATTATGTAAAACTGCATATCTTATTACGATTAATGCTGGTAGAAAGACTTTGTCAAATAAGGATGTTACTTTGACAAGAAAAATAGCTCGAATTAATTTTGTATAAATTTGAAAAGTGTGAAAAAGACAAACGTCAAAGACAAAATAGTGTGTGAAAAAGTGGAAAAACACAAAAAACGAATCTTGTTTTTGTACAACTAACTCGTTATCTTGTAAATCGCATACCACATTTTGGTGTTTATTTTAACTTAAAGACGTTCGGTTTATAAGTTAAAAGCAGATCAACAACAGCAGTTATCAACTATCAACAACAGCAGTTATCAACTATCAACAACAGCAGTTATCAACTATCAACAACAGCAGTTATCAACTATCAACAACAGCAGTTATCAACTAAAATGGTTAGACGATGCGCGTATCCGGAAGGTTGCGAAAAGAAACCAGTCTACAATCTTCCCGGCGAAACCCGTGGTTTGTTATGTAACGCACACAAAACGGACGGGATGGTCGATGTCAAAAGTAGACGGTGCGCTCACCCGGAAGGGTGTGACACGCGACCGATTTACAATATTCCCGGCGAGACCCGTGGTTTGTTTTGTAAAACACATAAAACGGACGGGATGGTCGACGTCAAAAGTAGACGGTACGCGCACCCGGAAGGGCCGTTACACAATGGTATCGTTTATTTTAACTTAAAGACGTTCGGTTTATAAGTTCAATAGTATAAATACGACACTGGTCACAAAATGGTTAAACGATGCGCGTATCCGGAAGGGTGTGAAACGCAACCGGTTTACAATGTCCCCGGCGAGACCCGTGGTTTATTTTGCAAAAAACACAAGACGGACGATATGGTCAACGTCAAACATAAGCGGTGTGCGCACCCAGAAGGGTGTGAAACACGACCGAATTACAATGTCCCAGGCGAGACCAGTGGTTTGTTTTGCAATGCACACAAAACGGACGAAATGATCGATGTCAAAAATAAACGATGCGCGTATCCGGAAGGGTGTGACACGATACCGAATTACAATGTCCCCGACGAGACCCGTGGTTTGTTCTGTAACGCACACAAAACGGACGGGATGGTCGACGTCATGAACAAACGATGCGCGTATCCGGAAGGGTGTGAAAAGCAACCGTCTTACAATGTCCCCGGTGAGACCCGTGGTTTGTTTTGTAACGCACATAGACGAGACGGAATGGTCAACGTCAAAGACAAACAGTGTGCGCACCCGGAAGGGTGTGAAAAAATACCGTTTTACAATGTCCCCGGCGAGACCCGTGGTTTGTTTTGTAACGCACATAGACGAGACGGAATGATCAACGTCAAAGACAAACGGTGCGTGTACCCGGAAGGGTGTGAAAAAATACCGTTTTACAATGTCCCCGGCGAGACCCGTGGTTTGTTTTGCAATGCACACAAAACGGACGAAATGATCGATGTAAAAAATAAACGATGCGCGTATCCGGAAGGGTGTGACACGATACCGAATTACAATGTTCCCGGCGAGACCTGTGGTTTGTTTTGCAAAGCACACAAGACGGACTATATGATCGACGTCAAACATAAACGGTGTGCGCACGAAGGGTGTGACACGCTACCGAATTACAATGTCCCTGGTGAGACTCGTGGTTTATTTTGTTCCGCACACAGACGAAACGGGATGGTCAACGTCATGAACAAACTATGTGCGCACGAAGGGTGTGACACGCGACCGAATTACAATGTTCCCGGCGAGACCTGTGGTTTATTTTGCAAAGCACACAAGACGGACGATATGGTCAACGTCATGAACAAACGGTGTGCGCACCCAGAAGGGTGTGAAAAGCAACCGTCTTACAATGTTCCCGGCGAGACCCGTGGTTTATTTTGTAACGCACACAGACATAACGGAATGATCAACGTCAAAGACAAACGGTGCGCGCACCCGGAAGGGTGTGAAACGCTCGCGAATTTCGGAATTCCCGGACACGCGGCCGATCGGTGTAAGCAACATATCGAAAGCGGTATGATTTACAGCCCTAAAACCAAATGCTCGAATCCGAAATGTAAAGAACAAGCCATTTACGGAATCGGCAAACCGGAACGGTGCGAAGAACACAAAGAGCCTTTCCATATGAACTTGGTCGAACGGAGATGTGTGTCGTGTGGCTTGTTGTATATTTTAAACAAAAAGGGGTGTTGTTACCTCTGCGACCCGGACGAGTTCAATCGAAGCCGTTTGGCCAAACAGAATCAAATCAAGAACATGTTGGACGCCTACGGCTTCAAGTACGAGAGTTGCGATTGCATGGTGGACCAAGGAGAATGTTTCAAGTACCGCCCTGACTTTTTGTTCGATTGCGGAACACACTTTGTCGTGCTGGAGGTCGATGAGAATCAACACAAAGACAAAGCGTACGCGTGTGAATCGATCAGGATGTTTAATATTTTCCAATCACTCGGAGGAATGGCGACGCGGTTCATACGGTACAACCCGGATGGGCACAAAGTGGACAAATACAAAAAAAGAGACCCGAACTTCACGAAGCGGTCGGATATGTTGCGAATTGCGCTACGGTGTGCGATTACCGAAATACCCACGTGTCCGCAGCTGACCGTCAAGTACATGTTTTTTGATAACCGCGAAAACACCGAGTACGAAGAAGTAACTTTGGGGAAATGTATAGGTTAAAAAAAAATTGCGTAAAAAAAAGGAAATATTTGTGTGATCCTATATATAATAATAAAATGCCTCCAAAAACCATTGTCAAGACTGCTGACAAACCTACCGACGCGGAAAAAAAAAAAATTAAACAAGCAAACAAAGCTAAAGCAAACCCCGAAAAAGCAGCCGCTAAAAAAATCAAATCAGATTCCAAACGTGAGAGAAGAAAAGAATCGGGTTCAACGAAATCGTTTGCTTGAAAAAAAAGTTTTAATAATTTAAAAACAAAAATACCAACAAAAACATGAAACGTATAGAGGAACGCCTAGAGGAGTGTATGAACTTGCGTAATCTTGGTATCGAAGCGCACCATAGTGAAGAACTAAAACCTTTGTTTCGTATCATGGACTTGTTCGTACGAAACGGAACCCCGGTGCGGAGTGGAAGTCTTTTCGCAAACGAATTCAAGCGAATACGGTATCATTTTACGGCGCATGAAAAACAAAGACATCGTAATACGGGGTGCTTTAACCAATATTCAAGTCGATGATTTTATCCTGTAACGAGTCCAAGTCGTACTTGATGTAACTGAGGTACTGTAAGAGCGCGTCGGAAAGATCGTCCTTCTTTTTACTCTTTTGAAACATCGCAGTGTGTGCGGGGTCGTCGATTTTTTCCAAGTACGCACCACACATGACAATGCTCATTTTTTTACGTAACGAATAATTTTTTTTCCCGCGTGTTTGTTTTCCCGCCGAACCGAGCTTGTGTTTCGCGCTGTACGACAAGACCGTTTTGACGTGACGGGTCGCAAAAAAAACTAGTAGTATCGTCTCAATCAGGCGCATTTTCACGTTACGCGGGGGTTGTTTTTCCACAAGTACCGTGTCTAGACCGAGCAACAGGTCCTGTTGGAACGTTTCGTACAAAAACTCAACCACTTTTTGAACGTTCGTTCCGCTGGTTGGAATCGCACACACGTTCCAGTCGATGATTTGGTGTGTTTCGGAATTCATTTTACAATAGGACAGATTCTTAGATCCAACGTCAAAACTCAATGTCAACATTTTTCTTTTACAATACAAGACCACAAGTATTCTTAAATGTTGAGATATTGCGAGAAATCTGGCGTGAGGTTGTACACTTCATAGTCGTCTTTGTAGTTGGTCGCGTGGATTCGCATGTGGTACTCTTTTCGGCGCGGGTACAAATATTGTACGTTTTGGTCGTCCAGTTGATTGTAAAGACGAATGTCGAAAATGGTTAACGTTTGAAACGACAAAGCGTGTTTCAAATCGAGTGCGAGCGGGGTGAACCGATATTCTTGGTATTCCTTGTTGTTCACCGAGCGAAGGTTCATGTTATACGTATGGAACAACGTGCTAGGGTTCCATGTGTCGAACAAACGGACCCCGGATACATGAATCGCGTTGTTGACCACTTCCAAATTGGATTGTACAATCGGTTTTTCAAGGTGGTGTATGCGACGACGAGGGCTCACGACGAAGAGCGACACTTGAAATTGCACGACGAGTTCATAAAACGGAACGCGACGTGTACGTGCGTCGATTGCCATTTGAAATTCAGGCAAGTCCGGACGCACGGTGATAATCGGACGATCCGATAGAAATCGATTGTGTTCGGTCGCGTAAGTAGCACCGTATCCGTGTGATCGCGCGTGTGGTAGTAGCGTTTCTAACGTAAACGGGATATCAACGTCACATCGAACGACGTCCACGTGGTTTTGTCTTTCTTGGCGAAAACGGACGTATCCCGTGATATCGACGCGGTCTTGTACGCGCGTCCACGACAAATGCCCGTCGCTAAACCCGAGGTCCGTCGTGGATCCGGTCGGCACGTCGTCGCGCATGTGTACCATATCGCCGTTCAAATGAACGCCGTGGTTCGTATCGTACCGCATGGGTGTGATCCATGTAAACGCACGTGGGTTGTTGAACGATTTGTCTAAAAACGGTTCGTTGAACGAGGTCAAGTACTGTCCCTGGATATTTATTTCCGCAGGAAGTTCCTGAAACACGTGCGACTCGACAAACACTTTGTTCCCGGTACCGTACGCTCTCGCCATCACACTAAAGTCGGTCGAGTTGGTTTCTTTGAGCGTCGCTTGAAACGGCACAACATGTTCCGCGCGTATAATAGAATAGGGTAGGTCGATGGTAAGCATGGCGACGTTCACGCACTTGGTGACTCGAAACCGGATGTTCACAAACACAAACTGGTCGGAACGTTGACACCGGAACGCCGCGTTGTCGTACTCTATGGTACCGTTGTCCACGTGCATACGAAGTTCGTAGACCGTTCCTAATTGATTCGTCGTGGCGATATCGATCGGTTTGGTCAATTGTAAATCAAACGTGTCTACGTTTGCAAGAAGCGCGCTGGTTTCCTGTTGCATGTCGCTCAACAAGTTGCGCGACACAAAGAGTTCGTTGTGCATGTCCGTGAGTAACGTTTCCGGTGCAAAGTGCACGTTGTTGTGTACTTTGATGATCTCGGCGACAACCAGGTCATATTTCGCGTCGGTTTGAAGTGTTTTTTTAACGACTCGACAATTATTCGGTAATTCGGGAACAACCGTTAATTGTTGTGGGACTATTTGGCGTGTAATACTATTAGGTTCTTCGGGCAAGGTGTTTTTCGTCGTGGTCTGAATAAAGTCGTCCGAATGTTGTACGTCACCGATACCGTATTCCGTACCGTCTTCCGACACGACAAACACACTATGCACGCGCTCGAGGACTTGTATACACCCACGTCTTGGTAACGTGTGTGCGCGGGTGTCTCCGAACTCTCTCAAGATACCCCGCAACGTCGATGTGGGTGCTTCGTGTAATAAAACGAGCATCCCGTTTACTATATATTAACTTCGGTTTTTTCAAAGTTCGTTCAAAATCTCATGCTTTAAAAAAAAACAAGTTGATATATACATGTTGATTAACGTGGTTGTGTCCACCTTTCAGAAAAATACCGACTGGACAGATAAATTTGATAAAACGAAATATAATGTGATCAAATACACAAAGAATCCTCATTTGCCAGAAACAGACACAAACATTCCTGTGAACCGTGGACGCGAGGCATCAGCGTTTCTTAAACATATTATAACTTACTATGAAAATTTATCAGATAAAACTGTTTTTATTCACGATGAAGAATATTCTTGGCACCATAAAGGTAGTATAGTGAATAAAGTAAATGAAAATATAAATGCGAGGTATGTGAATCTTAATTCCTTCATAACGGATCCTATGCTAACAAACCCGCATTTCAAGGATATAATAAACTATTATTACAAACCATATCTTGAAAAATATATTGGACCTCACACCTTGTATGGAGACTGGACAAAAGGAAGATTAGGCTGTGCACAATTCGTGATAGATAAATCAATCATTCTAAAAAATCCCAAGCAGATGTATATTGACATATATAATTGGGTAATGTGTCCTAATGACTTAGACGCCGATGTCTTACAAAAAGGTGAACCACACGGGCCTGGTTCCAGTAGAGTCGCCTGGGTTTTGGAATGGACATGGGATCTGATATTTATATCAGAACAATTAAGAATCAAATAAATGAGTACATTTATATTCGATTTTTTTTTTATACACTTGTAAAAAAAATGAAGGTTGCGCTTTTAGTTCGTAGTTATAATCGGCCCAATTATTTGCGAGACACCCTCGATTCGTTACTTCGAGCCGATATCGATCTTTGTTGCGAGCGTCTCATTTACGACGATTGTTCGAACGACCCGGAAGTCATGCGCGTGTTGACCGACCCTACGCGAGTCAATGTTCCTGGTAAAGAATTCTCTATTATACAAGGGTCGGTGAATATCGGATGTAAACAGTCGTACATTGTCGCACTGGACAAGTTGAAGAGCTACGATTTCATATGCACGGTGGACAACGATGTCCATGTGAAACCGCATTTTATTTCCAAGATGATGTCCATATACAACGACGCGTATGCGTTATACGGCACGTATAATATGTTATTGACCGGCTTTGATTCAAGTAACACGCACCGTAATTGTGTTGAAACATACCAAACCTTTTATCGAAAACGGTCCTGCGGAGGTGTGAGTTTTTTCTTCCATAAATCTTTCAAATCGTTTGTCGTTTCGGCGTGGGGAATTAATTTAGACTGGGGGGTGGTCCAGTTAATGGACAAGTACCAGTTTCCGATCGTGTGCACCCGCCCGGGGGTGGTGCAACACATCGGCGCCCACGGACTCAACTCGTCCGGACAACGCTTCGACCACGACGATATGTTTGGTTCGACGGACTGAAAACTATTTGAAAAATTAAATTATTTGTAACTACGCATGTCCGCGTCAGGCAAACCGAACGCGATATGCGCTTTGAATTCAAACATCAAAGAATGAAATTTCTCACCCATGAGTTCGAGCCATCGTAATGGGTATCCGTTGTCAGGAACTTTGGCAGATGTGCAATTTGCATAATACCCAGTTTGACAAGTGGACGGAAACTCGCGAAGTTTCAGGATATGAAAGCTCAATTTACCTTCTATATATTCAAGTAATCGTTTGGTATAAAGTGTGTTTGCTCGACAGATGCACCAGCCCATGGTTACCAATTCTTTATAATATGCTTGAACAAAACGTGTCTCGTTTGGTTGATCCACGTTGTATCCAATATACATAGCACATTGCTCTCTTCGACCTTTTATCCAAACATTGGTATCCGCGAAATCTTCCCATTGACCATCCCATGGTTGGTTGCGGTACTTAATATCATGATATCCACCACCATAGTGATGTAGCAAGTACGTACGGAAATAGTCGCTTTTATGAACTCCGCTAAGATAGGACCATGCTTCATGCAACGGGTGTTCCGGTTTCACAAACGCGTGTACGTTTGTATCTGTAATCAAAATATACGGTACCCTCAAATTATTGACCAATGAGTTTAACGCCGCTAAACGATTTTTAGAAATATCGCTTCCGAACCAACAAATATAAACAATTTCAGGGACATCGTGTACGATTCGGATATTTTGCAAGTCCGCATTACTCTGTTGAATGTCCGACACGGATCTTAAAATGGCATTCATTATGTTATACTTAAAATTATTTTTTTAAAAAAAATCAAACTCACTTGATCCAAACCTTTTTCGACACGCGAGAAACCCCCCACCGAATACTTCGCGCGTGTCGAACACTTTGTAAATCGTCTCCGTCGCCACGTCGCGGGAAATAGATCGGAGCCGCCTCTTTCGTATAGTCCGAAGATTTGTCTTTGGTACGATATCAACTATTTCGTCAACATTTTTAAAATCCACCTTTTAGCTAATTTCTTTTAATCTCCACATGTACGTCATGATCATGAAATAGGTCATCGTATTTGGTATTCGTCTTTTTTGTCAAATACAAGAACAATTGTATTTCGGGAGCAAGGATCCAGCGTGGGAACCCATCTGGTCGATTTCGCGGGTCCCATGCAGACCCGGTGACAAGGGTCAAATCGTTCAACGAACCGTTGTGTTTGTAAAAATCAAGGAACATACACATCTTGTCCGACTTACACAGGAAAAACACATCACCGATATGTGTTACGATCCGCTCGTCAAACGAAACCGGTCCGTGGAATATCAAATCATTCCGAGTCTTTATAAAATAATCATAATGAGTACCGCTTTCGAGAATCGTCGAAATCCCTATATGTAATTTTCTGAATTGGATCGCTTGTGATGTATAAGTGCCCCAGCGAGGGCTCGTATTGTGTGCGTTGTGTTGTTTTATATTTTGAAGTTGTATCGCCATGGTCTCGTCGTCCGTGTCTCTGTTCGTAAAGAGAACTCGCTTCACACGAATGTCCGCGGCGTCCATTTGACGGGTCAGTTTCTCTACGTCAATGGAATCGGTCACCATGTACAAGTCGATTTCGTACCGATCCCGCGGAAACATTTGTGCGTACAATCGGACGTGATTATCTGTATTCATGAGCACATTAGATCGAGTCAAACCGACGTACAACAACGCAACTTTCTTTTTCATTTTACAAAGTAGTACTCAATTTTTTTACTTGATGGTAATCCAAAACTTTTTCGATACGCGAGACCACCGGATACTTCTCGCGTGTCGGACACTTGGTAAATCGTCTAGGTTCGGTTCGACAAACGTCACATGTTCCGGAACCAACGCCCGGAATACGAAATACGCCGTCACCGCGTGTTTGGACACACCGGCGTAAACGTACCCGTGTTTGTCTAGAAACGATCGGAACGCGTCGACCGACGCCCCACGGTAATCCGCGTCGAGGATCTCTTTACGTTTACTCGGAGGTACGTACGGCACGGACAACGACTTTTCGTAAAAGTTAATGTCGCAACATATCACGATCGGGCGCACGCCTCGTTCGATCAGCGCTTTCATCAACCAATATTCTACACCGTCGCATAACGACACACGTAACAGATCCAGATGCGGGGACGTGAACGGAATCGTTTGCATACATTCGATGGTACTCTCCACGCGGGTGCGGGTACTGTTCTTGAAAGCGAACACTTTGATAAGATTCTGAATTCCGTTTTTGCGTGGAAAGTGACTACACACGTTCAAATAGGTCGGATTTTTGTGATGACCAATCAGTCGAAACAAACAAAACAGAATACCGTCTTCCCCGAAATTCGAGTAAATATTGTGGCAATAATCGGAAATAACGATAGAGCTCATTTTACTAAAAATAAAACCACATTTAAAAAAACAAATTAATCGTTCGTTGAGTCTTTTTTGCGGGCTCATTGGCTTTCTCTACCAGAAGGGCCTTCTTTTTCTCGACTAGGGGCTGCTTTTCCTTTGTTCGTTCGTAAAACTGGTTCAGCGTGCTTCCGTTTCTGAGACCTTTTCGTTGGTTTTCAAAGTCTCGGATCATGTCCCCGAAGATTCCTTCCTTGGAATGGTCCATGAAAAGGTCGTAAAACGACTCGAGCGGGCTGATCAGCCCGTTCGTCAGATAGTACAGGACGTCCACTTTGTACTCGAGCCCCTTTTCGACGACGTACGCGGGGTCCTCTGCGCGGTCGCACAAAAGCCGTTCGCCGTTGTCCATGATGATGTACGGTACCCGCTCTCCGGACTTGGGACCCGCGCCGGGATTCCTTTGTTCGATTTTATCAGCAACCTTGACGTGGGCATGGTTTCGATTGACATAGTCGTTCCGTATGCTCTTGGAAATCACCAACTGATCGATGGAGAATTCGTAGTTGAGTAGTTTCCGCGCCACGTCCTGTACCTTGTCGATGGACCCGAGGATGTCTTGGTCGTACATAATCATATTCAGCACCTGCTTCGAAATGTCTTTTACGAACGGCGCGTTGTCGCGTCGCACAAGCTGGATCCCTTTGGCGTCGATGTAGTCCGGTTTTGCCACTTGTGTGTACATGAGTCCCGCGTACCGTTTTTTCGAAAAGAGCAAGTACGGTTGATAACACTTTTCGAACTCCAGCTCGATGGGGTACTTGAACGTTTGTGAAATACGACCGGCGGCTTCTTCGCCGAGTCTGAACGAGATTTCCCGCATTTCGAGGTCGTTCTTTGCGTCTGTGGTGTCGAATTTCACCATGACCGAGTCCGTGTCTCCGTACACCACCTCGGCGTTGGGGTACCATTCCTCAACCAACGTTTTGGTTTGTTCAATCATTTCGCGACCGATGGTGGTGACCGATGCGGAGATCGCCTGACAAGGAAGCATGAACGCGGAGCAGAACCCGTAAATGGAGTTCATCGAAACCTTGAACGCGAGTTGTTTGCCGTTGTACACGTCCTTCATGAAAGGGTCGCTAGCGTTCGCCATGTCCTTTTTGGCCTGTTTGCGATTTTTGGCGAGGGTTTCGAGGAGTTTCGGTAAGATACCGGTCGGGTTTTGGGCGAAAGTGTACTTGAAATGCTTGGCCTCTTTGGTGGTCCATTCGACGGTTTTGTACTCAATCCCAGGTAAGTTGTTGTACTTTTCGTCCAGCACGATACTGTTGTAACACAGATTGTGTGCGCGCATGATTGTCGGGTACAGACTCGCGAAATCCAACCCGGTGATGACCCCGTTCATGTAAGCGGCGGTCTTGGCCTCCAACACTGTAGCGCCGACAAAAGACTCGTTGGTTTTGCCGTCTTGAATGGTCGGTACGAGCATTTGTTCCAGTTGTGCTTGCTTGACGATTTGACTGAAACATTTGATCTGTTGACCGCGTTCGATGAGAAAGTTCATGGGAACGTACGTCGCTCGCGCCATTTCGACCAAGTTGGGAATGTTTGTGAGCTTGTCCATCAGACGCAGTGGGAGCTCGGTGTCTTTAACACAGTATTCCCCAATCTTCTGCATATCCGCCGGAGTTCCGTGTCGGTATCGCTCGAACATCTCCTTGATCGGCATATCCACCTTGCAGTCGCCCAAGAAGTGTTCCGAGACGAAATTGAGCGAGTACTTGACGAGTTTGTGTTCGCGTTTGTAAAGCTCCAAGAGGTCGATTTGGAAACGCCCTTGACTCGTCACCATCTCGTAGTTGTTGTCTCCGTACGCACCGGACGAAAACGACGCCTTGTAGCATCTCGACGGAGCGCGGTAGCGATTCAGACAGAACAAGTGGCTGATCTGGAGCAGGTCCGCGCGTTTGTAAAGGTACACGTTATCGAACTTCCAGATGTTGTACCCGACCAAGACGTCGGGGTCCGCGATTTTCACCAATTCACACCAAGAAACAATGAGCTCGCGCTCGGTTTCGAACGCGTGAATCTGTACGTCTTCAATTGGCAAACACTCGTTTAGCGTGTGGAGATGGCGCGTGTATCCCGTTTGACCGTACGTCTGCAGTGTAGTGGCGATCTGAATGATCGGGCACCCGGGCTTTTCTGGGTCTGGGAAAGAACCGTCGGGCGAGTACGTTTCGATATCAAAGGACGCAATCACAATGGGCGCGATAGAGTCTTCCGCGACTGGGACGACGCTTTTCCAGTCCGAGATTGTGATTTCCAAGTCGCACGACGTCTCCTTTTGTTCCACGTCCGTATTATTATAGCTCTTGACCTCGACCCAACCGGCGGACTGGATACCGGTAAGATGAATGAAACGAAGGATAGGGTCCAGGTTCGCTTCGTAAATTTTGTCTTTGTACTTTCGCGATTTCGACAAGGCCCAAAAAGCTAACTTGAACGATTTTTTAGACCGAAATACGAGCAGGGCGAAACGAAACGCCTTGTTGTTCGTAAACCCAAAAAACTTTTTTCGATCGACGAGACTGATGGTCATTTCGTTCATGATACTGTACGACTTGGTGTACGCCTTGGGTGTAGGTTTGTAATAATCGGGTAAGATTTGTTCTATATCGGAATGCACGTTGTGTTTCTGAGTGTACTTAGGCACTTCGATGAAAAAGTAGGGTGTAAAACTAACGCGCGCGGAGACCGATTTCCCATTCGCACACCGACCGAACATATCGATACAAAACGTGTTGGAACCGTCGACAAGTTGATCGTTGGACTCCCATGATATCACTTGGAACTTCATCGCTTTTTTACTTATTCAAGTGTGTGTGTTCTTTAAGTTGAATTGAGCTGATGAATGTTAAAGAGTGCTCGGATTTCTCGAACGCTGAGCGATCCTGCGCTGTCCGCCATGAACGTTTCGTTGGTAATATTGTCGTTGGCGATACGAACGTCGTTCAGGATACTGGCGATGATCGCTTTTTTGCGTTGATGCAGCTTGAGAATGTTCTCCTCGATGAACGGGATATTCGCGTCACCGCTAGTGATACAGAACTTGGTGACGTACACCGTCTTTGTCTGTCCGGTTCGATGTGCGCGACCGATGGCCTGGTACTCCAAGGCGGGGTTCCAGTTGGGCGCGGTGATGTAGATCCGGTTGGCGACTTGCAAGTTGATACCTGTGCCCCCAGTGTTGATTTGTACGAGAAACACCCGGACGGATGGGTCGTTGCAAAAGGACTTGACCGCTTTGTCCCGGTCGTTGAGGGACATGCGTCCGTCCAAACGCACGCAATCAAACTCGGTGTTGTTGAGTACGGTTTGGTATATGTCCATTTCCTTTGTGAATTGACAAAACACGATGCTCTTGTCTTCCGCGGGTTGGTCGCGCAAACACGACAGCAACGCTTTCACTTTCGTGGTGTCTTGAGACCACTGGACCATGTTTTTGGGGTCTTTTTTGGCAATTCCGTCAAAATACAACTGAGGGTGGATACAAATCTGTCGGATACGCAACAAATGCTCCAACAAGTCGGTGGTGGTTGTTTTGATTTTCGTCTGAATCATACGGCGCTCTTGATTGAACACCTTGAGATAAATATTCGCTTCATCGATCGATTGAAAGGGAATGTACTTGACTTGCACGACACACTCGTTCATCTTTAAACTCGGGTTGTACGCCTTGACGTCTTCTTTGGTTCGACGAAGAATCAGGTTGTTTGTAATGCACGACTTTTCACCTTGACACAAGAACTTGGACACGCCGATCCATTGCATGATATTTACATAGTCAATCATTCGATTCATCACGGGAGTTGCGGTAAGCGCCCATCGAATGTTCGTCTTGAGCATGGAGCACGCTTCGTACAGTTTGGACTTGTTGTTCCGCAACATGTGCGCTTCGTCGACGATGATACGATCCCACACTACGTTGTGAACGACCGACGTACCCACTTTGGAATTGCGAAGATTTAACAGGCTTTGTGACATGACATAGACATGCCCAGGTTCGTTTTCGAAGATGGCAATGGTATCCGACGACTTTCGGATCACATGCACGTGTAAAAAAGAGGTGAACTGATTGATTTGAGCCTCCCATTGGTACACGAGACTTTTGGGTAAAATAATCAACGTACGGTTCAAATAGTTTCCCAGCATTGCACCGATAGACAAGATGGTTTTACCCAAACCAACCTCATCCGCAACAATTCCACCAAAAGGCATCTCTTCGTCAAACAACATGAGTGGCTCCTTTTCACGGTCAATCATCCACATTATTCCAGTGGGCTGGTACGGTTCAATCAAGGTGGTGTTCAGACGTTCCCTCACGATATCCATGGTTCGTTCGTTCGTTCGCGTTCCTTGTTATTACCAATGTATTGCCTTTAAGTGGAAAAAATGCGCGTCTACAAAGGAAATAAACAGTCTCGAGACTACGATTCAAATAATTAAAACCGATAGACCACATGGACAGACCCTCAAATAAAGGCATCTCCTCAAATAAAGGCATCTCCTCAAAGGGACTCCATTGTATTCCATAGTATTCCATAACCGGTGATGTGGTGTTTAGACGTTCTCTCACGATATCCATGATTTTTCTTTAAACATTGATTATCTTTAAGTGTATTTTGCTTCTATATGTTCGATAAGTTTCTTGATGTGATGTTCTTCCGAACCGCTGGTCGGGTTCCATTCTCGATCGAACCATTGGGTTGTAGACGAGGTATCGCAGAACGAACACTCGCATATATCCGGTTTTTTCAAGGGGTCTTCTTCGGTGTTGTTGTTGTTGTTGATGTCCTCTTCTTCTTCGATATTTTCGTCCTCTTCCACGAACGAGTCTTTTGTAAACGACGACGATTCTGAACAGAGCGTCGAGTACGTGTCGTTCGAACGAAGTTCGTCTTCTTCTTCGTCGTCTTCGTTGGAAGTAGACGCTGACGATAAAGACTCCACACAATCGCTGTCCGGTTCAAAGGTGTGTTCGAACACTCGCACAAACGTAATACGATTGTCCGTAACGATCGGTTCAAATCCTAAACTCGTCCAAGCGACCATAAAGTCCTCTCGGTTTCTGATGGTGTAGTGTTCGCCAATACTCTTTTTGTCTACAGACACCGGTTCCGTGTCATATTCGAATGTACCAATCTCCGTGGTCAATTTGAGTGGGTACACTTCGTACACGGCGTGTAGTTCATCTAATCTGTATTTCCCCGGGCCGATTTCACCAAAGCGTCGTTCGTACTCTTCGAAAAAAGGAAGAAACACGACATCCCCGCATTTGATCTTCATTAAAATATATTTTGAATATATTAGACAATAATGAGCGCGGTCATGGCCGTTGTTTTGTTGATTATAACAGTCGTGATTGGTTATATTTTGTTTGCGACCGGGAAATTATCGTTTGACGACGACAAGAAGAAAGAGCCACCGGTAACGAGTAACGAGTTGGTGGTAGAGAACGACTTGGTGGATCCGAGTCAAGCTCTTGCAGACGGTCAAGTTCTTCCAGAAGGTCAAATTGTTGTAGACGGTCAAATTGTTGCAGATGGTCAGCAAATTGTAGACGGTCAGCAGGTTATAGACGGTCAAATGGTTGTAGACAGTCCAGACAAAGACGAAGACACCGGTAATAGGGTCATTCTTGTTCCCATAAAAGGATTACCCGAAAGGAAAAAGGGCTTTAACGAAGTCTGCGAGGTACAAGAGGACTGTGGGAGTGGTCTCGATTGTCGCCCAGGAAGTGACAACACGAAACAGTGTCTCCGACGACTCACGATGGCGAACCTTCCGGGTGCGGACACCACCCCTATTTCCGGAACGAATCTAAAGGAAGTAGAGGAAGGGGATCGTTTCTTTATACGCAACCGCAATTACGGTCGATGTATCGGACGCACGGAAGAAAACGAACTCAAACCCTCTCCGGTGGGCTACGGGTGTAAAAAAGAGTACCAACAGCCATGCAACCCGGCCGAGGATGCCCCCGTAGAGGACCAGTGTAGCTACGGGCTGGTCTGCGGACCGGACGAAGACGACGACGACAGGGCGAACAAGTGTTTGTTAAATCCGGAATTGCCACACTACACCAAGGAGAAACTGCCTCGGCAAGAGTGTAAAGTATGGACAATCCCGTGTGATACGAAGGATGAGAACTACCATTGGACGAGTATCGACGTTCCGGGTACAAATAAACAGAAATTTAAGATGGTGGGGACCGACCAGTGCTTGGCGCTTAGGGGCCATACAAGGTCCGACGGAGTATGGGCAAACCACATGTACCTAACGCTTCAGCCGTGTGATGTCGAACCACAAGAGTTTGTCCAGTGGGAAAAGAAGGCTGAGCCTGCGGAAAGTGGCATAGTGAACGGGGAAGTATTCGTACCGGACCCGTATTACAGTATCAAGTCAGCAACCCCAAACAATCAGTGTCTCAATATGATGGGGTGGAATCGTTCAATGCCGAACATAAAACCAAGACGCGACGTGTGCACGCGATCTCGTAAAAATTCGGTGATGCATTTCAATTTTCCGATTATTGATTCGTAAACGCGTTAGCTTTTTTTTAAAAGTCAAACTCCTCGTCCGAAATCTTGAGATCCACCCCAATCACAAACGACACATTTTTGTAGGTACGTCCTCCTTTGGCGGGGTACTTCTTGGTACACTTCGCCTCGACTTCCAGGTCGTACTTGGTAAAAGGTGCTCGGTAGAAATCCACGTTTATTTTGGGGCGGGTGATGTTGCTCTCGGAGCAGAACATGTTGAAGCGCTTGAAAAACTCGTCCATCGGGATGTACCGATCCTCCCCAAATTCCACACAGTCGCTGTCGAGAAACGCGAACAGCGCGTTCGACGCAGCCGCCATCAACCGCTGGGTCTCGAGAAAGTAGCCGGGGAGCACGTTCCAGATGTCCTTGGAATGGTACTGTCGCGCGTACTTGAGGTAGAACAGGTTGCATTGTCGCATGATGGCGGAAATCTCACGCTCGAGTTTCTTTCCAAGTAACGGATCCCCTTGCGCGACCTTTTTGTCGAACCGGGTCACCACCACGCGACGTTGAATACTCGAGGCGTTATCGACAAATCCCGGGTTCTCGTTACCACCGAGCATTCCCGGTGCGGTCCAAGTGCATTTCACGGACGGTTTGTGTTTTACATTCACGTTCAAAGTACCCCCGGAGACGATTTCCTGAAACTCTGCCTGGTCGATACCCCAGTCCCGTTTGATCTCGGGCGCGACGAACGCGAACTTGTCGTAGATGTCCGCGAGCCCGAACGTTTTTTGATAATTGTTTCCCATAATCCCCACGTCGGAATGGTCGTAAAACGTGCGAACGATGTTATTGATGGTCGACTTGCCCGTACCGCCCGCGCCGAGCAAAAACGGGATCACCTGCCAATTGTCCATCTCCCCCACCTCGTACAACATACGCCCGAGCAACATCTTGTTAATCTCGATGACGTCCGGTGTCAGGTTCTGGTACACGTATACCGAGTCCAGAACGGGTGTTAAAATGTCACCCGGCGCGAGACCGTCGGCCGTGTATTCAAAGTCGATGTCAAAGTACTTGCACGCGGTGATGTTCTTGTCCAACGCCTTGTAGTCCTCCGAACCGTAAAACAGGAACCGATCGGTATATTCACCAGCCTTTGCTAGATAGATTCCGTTTCTGAACGCGAACACGTGACGGTCCTTGACGAGGGTTGGAAAACGCGGGTCTTTCGTGCGACTGAGATGGTCCGTAATCTGCTTGTCCATTTCTTTCCCGGACGTCAGCATCGTCCAGTTTCCAAAGTTGGTCACCATGTTACAAATCGAGTTGATGACGTCGATAATCGGTTGTTTCTCTTTCCACGCGTGTGTACCGTACCCGTTCACCCTAATCTGTTCGTAACAGTTCTCGTTGACCCGACGGTACTCGTTTCGGTCCATGTGGTCAATCAGCTTGTACAACAGCTTTTGGTACGGCTTGAGGTCGTCGTATATCACGGGTACAAATTTGAACATCGTGGTGTCAATGTTTGCGTTATAATCGTGCGTGTCTTTTATGCGCTCGTAGTACACATAGTCGAGAACCAACTGTTTCGCGTAGTGAACTTTCTCAAGAAGACGATTGTAGTCCACCAGCGTGGTGACGTTGTCCTTTGTGTCAATCATTCCCCGCGTCTTGAGTTCCGAACCGAGCGCGATCAGGATGGTATTGGTGTTGTCGAACATAGCCTGCACGGTGTCAGAGTCTTTCAAATCATTGAGATTTAACTTGGTCTGAATGATTTGAATGATACACGACTGGTCGACTTCGAAGTTCCATTTGTCGTCGTATTTACGAAGAGCCCCAAGGAGTCCGTCGTTGTCGAGTTGCTTGATAAAGTTAGCCATCTTCTTCTTTATTGCTGTTTGTTGTTGTACTTATAAACCGTAATGTTCTTTAAGTGATTTTTAAAGTGTTACTAAAGTGTTACTAAAAGTGTTACTACAAAACACGACCATAGGATTCAATGATTTGAGTACTGTAACGAAACGTGATTTCACTACCGCCTTTGAAGACGACATCGGTGTCATTCTTTGTACGCTTAATCTTGTACTTGCGAATAATTTTTACGTTATCACTATCGAGCACTGGAACGATGGTGTACTCACCGTCTCGCATTACGCGTTTGACTTCGCGCATGGCGATCGTGAGCGTACACTCACCCTGCTTACACAACGCCGTCATGGCTTTTCGCGCCGCTTGGCTGTGAGTGCCCGTAAACAGCGTGGTTGGAATTTTCTTACCTTTTTTAACCAACGAATGAATCTGAAAATAACGCATTATTATTAATCAGACATATAAAAAAAATGCGAGCTCATGTTCGCTAAAATTCCACAGTTCGGGTCGTGACCGATACGATTTCACGCGTGTGTCCCACGGATGGTCTTCCGAGAAAATGTCGTCCTCGGTGGGTTCGAGGTCATCTTCGTCATCGGCGGACACGTCCGATAGATTGTCCGCTCGTTCGTTTGTTGAATCGACGACCACAACGATGTTGTAGTTGTGAAACAAGACTACGTCGTGTTCATTCATATTTGTTTCTAAGCAAGAAAAGTAAATGGACGCGATCGACGGACGCGCGGGGGTCGCTTCAATGATCCAGGTGAATGCACAAAGTACGATGGAGACGGATTATTTGTACAATACAGAAAGTACGTCTTTAAATGAATTATTCAAAACTACGTACAAGCAACACACTCGCTTCGACAAGGAACCCTTGTCGGTCAAGCCGGACATTTTCGGACTAGACCGGACGGTGATATTCAGCATCGACAGTAAACATTGTGAGATGATTGGTAATTTCGTCTTATGTATGACGCTCCCGTCGCTCGATGACGAATATTATTATTACATGAACGACGTGGGTTTTGGGGCGATTGATAGTATCACCGTCGTAAACGGTGATCGTGAATTGGCTAGTTATACGGGCCATTATTTGATGACGCGTTTCCTTCTAAACACTTCTCGTTCCAAACAAGTGGGTATGAATCAGATGGTCGGTCATTACAACACGCGGTACAGTTTAAACGGAAAAACTAGAAAATTGTACGTACCCGTCCCCTTTATGACCTCGTACCACGACAAACAGTATTATCCGGTGTTTCTGTCCAAAGAGTTTCAAGTGCGTGTCAAGTTTCGCGCCGATATCATCTTACATAGAAACGAAAGTATAGGGGTTCGTATAGCGTTAACCCGAAACGACACGGTGCGCGTGCTCTTAGATTCTCCCACTCCCCCAGTGTTTAATATGACCACGGAACTGATGTACGACGCGTTTCACTTGAATAAGGACGAGCGATTGATGTTCATGACAAAGCCCGGACGGTTAATGTTTCAAACCCAAAAAGAGTCGTACGAACAATTCAGAATCAACTCGGACACCATGCATTTTTTACTCGACCTGACCGGATCGGTGTCTTATCTGACAGTGACCGTGAGTTCGGCGAATGACCGGTTCCATTTTTTTCAAATAGACGCGTTTACGTTAATTTTGAACGGGGTGGTGACAGGCGGTGTTTTGAGGGATGCGAACCAGTTTCGATATCTATACAACCATTCCGTTCCCAATCGGTACGTGTACGTAATACCGTTCGGTCTATCTTGTGCGGAGACGCAACCGTGTGGTTGGATGAATTTCCAGACGGACCGGAAAAACTCGGTACTCGTGATAAAGCGAAAAGATAGTAGTCTAACGTGCGACGTCACCGTCTCAGCTATTTCGAACGATCATACGTTGTTCGAGAAAGGCACGATTTTCTGAAATCGCTTTTGTGATTTTATTAATCGTCACCACCGAGACGTCCACCAAGGAGGATACGCGATACTTGGACAGTTCCACAACGCCGAGAATGTCCGCAGAGTACACGATGATCCCCGCACTGACCGCGGAGGGGGTTTTACAATCGAGAAGACCGATTTCCTGGATCGCACGGTCGATTTTCAGGGCGTATCGCACCACCTTGTTTTCGTCCGCCTTTTGTAGTTGTAGCTGATTGCAAAAGCGACTTATCAAATGTCTGCACTCCGTAGCCTCCAGCCCCGACACGTCGTGCATCAGTTTAATAAACATTTTATTCGTGCGATTGAGTACCGTAGTGGGGACCGACGTGATGGCAGAGATCTCTTTGAGAGATCGCGGTACGTTCATCTCTTTGCATGCGTGAAAAATACAACATGCGATGAGACCTTTGCGCACGGCTCCTCGCGACAGTTTTCGTTCCGACAATGTTTTGTAATAAAATTTAGCTTGTTCAATTACGTTATGTGGAAGGTGGCCGATGTCCCCCGCCACTTTCGCGATGGCTTCAAACACGTGGTATCGTGCACGTTCGACATAGTCCATAGACATCTGTTGGTGCAACCGTTTCATGAAATTGTGCCTGTTCGACACGATCATGGTACTCATGGAGCTCTTTTTTAACATGGGGTTGATAGGACACCCACACCGCGAAGGGTCTTTGGAGGTACTGTTCGGGTCGTTCACCGCGTTCCACTCCGCGCGTTGGTCAATCATATTGGCTTCGGCGACGTATCCGCAAGACAAGCAGGTCATGTTACCGTTGATCGTGTCCATAAAGATTTGGCGCTCGTGACAATGTGTACATATTTCATCATCCGTGGAGGATTCGGGGGTATCTTGCGTGATGGTGTTATACACCGACCAAATAGCTTCGTAGTCCATGTTGATTGCATTTAAACATTACATTTCGTTTGCTTTAAGTTAATTTTTCTGTTATAGTATTAGTAAAAAGTATGGAGCGCCTATTTAGACAAAGTGACAACCCTTTATTGAATACGTTTATCTCCGACGCGAACATGGACCATCTACAGGCACGTATCATTCGCGAGGTGAAACATCGTACCGGCCTTGTTATATCGAGACAGTCCGATCGCGATCTCCTCGGTATCATGAACGCGACATACCACGAACGCGCAAACACGTCGTGCGGGCTTCCGTTGGAGCAAGAGGTAAGTCGTCTTAATGATATTGTATTCGAGGAGGCTATAGATATCGTCATGCACGGTATGCATAGCTACATGCTTTATGTTCGGGACGCAAGTCAACTGGCGGTGCCTATCGACAGGGGTATATCGACCACCGTCGATAAGAGTCTTGAAAGTAAAGTGTTGTTCTAGAGTTCCACTCGTTGTGGGAGCAACCCCCCGAACCAATTTTTCCCAAGCTTTTTTATTTTGCCGTTGGCGTTGAGATAGTCCAACAGTTCCTGTTTGTTCGGCGTGGGTCCCGAGTTGGTGTTTCGGAACCACATACGGAACGCTTCGTATATCTCCTGCATGCTGATCCGATCGCGGTCGTTGTTTGTGAACGTAAAGTTGTCGTCCAAAAATTGCATAAACCCGTCCGATCGCTTTTTGTACTCGATCGACGCCACCGATACCTCCGTCGGCTCGACAATGCCGTGTCGTTTGTACTGTTTGAGGTAATGGACCAGCAACCACATGAACGCTTCGCGCCACGAATCGAACTTTTCAGACAGCGTTTTGTCCTTTTTAAATTCCGTCTCGTTTTCGGGATTTGGGGAGTCTACAAAACTGGACGTGAAATTCGTGACTTTCAATCGTCGCCATACGCCATAGTCCCAGCCTTTTATGATTGGCATCTTGTTACAGAGCAGCACGAGCTTGAACTGGGGCTTGAACGGAGTGGGTTTCGAAAAAAGCCCGCGTGAGTAAATTTTATCACCACCCGTGTACTCTTTCATCGCACCGGTGTGTATGATGTCGTTGTCGTTGGGCTCTTGCATACTCGCGAAGCGCTTACACATCACGTCCTGGAGCTCGGGTGTGCACGCGTTGGAACTGGCGCGTTCTTTGGTGAGCAACGTGACGGGGAACTTTCCACAATAGTCGTCACCGAACGTCTTTTCGAACAGTTCGATGATGGTACTCTTCCCGTTCGACCCGCTCCCCGTCCATATTTGAAAGGTTTGCTCTTGTGTGGACCCTCCGAGAAAACTGGAGAGCACCGTCATGATGTAGTTTAGCATCTCCGGAATCGGCTGCACTTTTCGCAGAAACGCGTAAATCTCCTGTACCGTGTCGTGTTCCATCGTGTACGAAGTGTCGTATTTGATATTCGTCGTTTTAGACACGTAGTCGTCCGGTTGTCCGTCGCGAAACTCGTCGCGCATCAGGTCGTACATGCCGTTGACAAAGCACACGAGATTCGGGTTTTGGTCGAGTTTGTTTGAGAAATCGACGTCGAAAAACATACGCGCACACTCTTTGAGGACACCCGTCTTGAACCCGTTGTCCTTCACCTGATACTCTAGGCGCACACACTTGTCTCGTTTCTCTTTGTGCTCCTTCACGACCGACATGTCGGGGGTCAACATCGCGCGCTTGTGTACGTTCGCCATGTCCATAAAGTCACGCGAAAGATCTTGTGACATTTTGTTCATCAGGATGTACCCACCGGGCATCTCTTTCCAGTGATGTTCGTCAAAAAAATACCATTCGTCCGATCTTTTCGGATTTATCGAGCGATATCGGTCGCTGTATTTGCTGTACATGATCGTGGCGATGTCGTAGTGCGCGCCGCAGTTGATACTGTATTCCAAGTACACCTTTGCGTTCTCTCTTATAAACGCTTCGTACAACGCGGGGTTGTCGTTTCGTGCCCAGTTACACAAGCTCGGTAGTTTGTACCCTTCGTTACGAAACCGACCCCAATGTTTCTCACACTCGCCTTCGCGGAACTTGGGACTCTGTCGACTCCATTCGATCCACGGTCTCAGATTATCGGTGGAAATGTTGTGTAAACACCAACCCACGCGGATCCACAACGGTTCCTCTTCCATACGCTCCGGAGACAGTATGTCCAATAATTGCCGACACATATAAAGGTCTCTCGCTTTTCCGTGTATCATTTCGTGTGGTTCCGTGGTGTTCTGATTAGAGGAGGGTGCTAATAACGGCGCCACGTTCGGTTTGTACGTCACCTCCTTGTGCTGTTGACCGCGAATACTGAAAATTCGCGGGTCCGTGCGCGGATCAAAATCGGGGTCCAGTAGCTGGTGATCTCGGTAAACACCCGTCAACATGTACGCGTACTTGTCGTCCCTCTTGTGAGACCCGTACATCAACCAATTGTTCGTCGCGGCGCATTCGTCGATGACGGACTCTTTATTAGGTTCCAAAAGACCCATGAAAATGTCGGTCCTTGCACCAATACACGAACGCACATCCTTGTGAATTTGGACACGAATATCTTTTCGAAGCACGACTTTTGGGAATATCGCGTGAAACCCGTCTTTTACGAGCCCGTCGTCCACGCGTCTCGGTCTCTTTTTCTCTAATACATATCCGACGCTGTTGTTTTCCACTACATTACCCGGTTCTACTGCTTCGTCGGCTTCGACATACCTCTCAATCACCTCTTCGTATATTTCCATCAGCTTTCGTATGTCCTCTCTCGTGTACCGTCTATCTACCCCTTTGGTCACGCTCCATTTGAAATCAATATCCACCAACAAAGGACCCACCGCCTCTTGTACTTCGGACAACCCCATACGAATAAGCCCCCCCGGTGTACGTGGTGATTCGTTCAGTAGCTTTGTGTATCGCAACCATAGGAGGTCGACGTCCTCTTTTTTCGTGATGGTCCACGCACCCTGTACGGGGTACCATAGACCCGTGTGGGTCGCCTTATTGTCGTCCGGGTTCGCGCCGGTTTTGAAAGGAGCCAATTCACAAAGGATCGAATTCAACAAACTCATTTTACACTTATAAGCACTTTTTTTTTTAAGTCCTTTTTGTAGTTTTTCTAGTATTGGTACAGTGTCAAGTGTTTGCTTACTGGTACAGTGTCTTTAGGGTTTTTAGGGTTTTTTTTTTCACAATTCGGTCATGACCATTTGGATGATAAATTGGGCGGGTTCGCCGACGAGTTGGTGAAACGTTTGAAGGATGTCCAGTAAATACGCCAGATGGTCCTCTCGTTTCGAAATATGAAAGCTGGTTACGGAGTATTTCACGTAACAATAGTTGTAAAACACGTCCCGGACCATGTTGTTGTTATCATTGTCCTCGCGGTCCGCCGCCGCCGCTGAAGGCTGCATATGGTACAATACTTTCAGCATGCTTCCACATACGCGTCGGTAGATGAGTGCTTTCTTCGCGGTTAAAAGTCGATTGATCAGTACCCCGTACACGTACGAGTCTCCGACCAAGTCTTCGATCCCTCTAATGAAATGGGCGTGAAAAGGGGTGACTGGAAGATTCGTGTGTTCGGAAGACTCCTCGGGCTCAGGAGGAGACTCCTCGGGACTCGAAAACGAAAACGCTTCTATTTTTGAGACAAGTTCCGGTACGTATCGCATGTCGAATGTACGCTCGTACTCGTCGGGGTCTTGAGTCGCACGAACCCCCGAACAAAAATCAATCGACCACGGTAGAATCGTGTAACCGGTATCGAACATTCGTTTGATCGATCGAACGTCCGCGCAAAATCGATAACCGTATTGCGTCCACTCTATTTTGTATTTCGGGTCTATCGTTTGGACGTCTTCTAATGTACACGGATCGGTCGTGTTGTAGTAGTAGTAACAAACGGGTTTAGGTGTAGTAGTACTACTAGACACTCGGTCGATCTCGGCTTGAAGTACGGTTTTGTTCCTAAACTGGGTGTAATCGATTCCTAATGTGTTGGCTTCTTCGTTCATCTCCGTTCGTCGTTTCTTCATTTTAGATGTTTGTTATCTTTTTAATTTGATACACATTTTGGTCGCCGGTAGTTTTTTCGAAGTAGTTTTTTCGAGGAGGTCTTTCTTCGTGATGGTCACACCGCCTTTATACTTATCCCCTATATATTGAACATGTTTATGAATGTTGTCACTTGTTAATCGAGCGTTGAAAAAATAATTCACCACCGATCGAATCACTCGTTTATCTCCGCTCGTGAATGTGACGTTCATTTTAACTTGTAATTATATATAATTTGGTAAAAAAACAACTTAAAGAAACCGAATACATCTTAATAAAAAATATGGAGTCTGTACGTAACACTCTCGCTCAATACGAGTCTACATTGGCATCGACGCTAATGGACTCGACTCGTTTTAAGCACACACACCCTCCCATCCGAGGCATCGAAGTGTCTTGTTTGTACTGTCGTCTACACGGTAACGTGTTTTCAAATGGAGTAAAAGAAACCAACTCGGACGAGTTGTGTCACTATGTAGTTCCTATCACAAATGCGCAAGAAGCGATCCTATTAAAATAAGAACGACAAGAAGCCCGTATGTAAACACCGGGGTATGGTTGGATTTTTTGAAATGTGTCACAAACCCAATAATGTTCGCAAGAATGATCAGTATACCGGTCAAGTAGTTACCTTCTCCTGAAAACAGATTTTTAAAAACATCGTTCGAGTTATTATTAGAGTTCATTTGGTAGAATCCGCAGAAAAAAAAACTGATAGTCCGTTGACCTGGGTTCCATTCAACAATCTTCAGTAATTACCTATTGTAACAATAAATTTATCATCTTTTATGATTGTATCAGATATAAAGAGATCTATATTCGTGTTTTGAATTGACGAGTCTTCACTTTGTTTTGTACTTGTAATCAATACAATTTTCTGCGGGTTTAGTCTATATTTTGTTTCCCATATACGAAATTGTTTAAGCTTTTCATAAATGTCTACCCTATCGAAGAATCTGTCGAAGAACACAATTTCGTAAATATTTTGCCTCAATAGGTCAAAACAATCGTTATCATTTATAACGATTTCACATTTCTTATGTTTTAATGTTTCCTTAATTATTAAACAGGTTACCAATATATCATCCGCAATTAAAACAACATCTTTTCGTATGAAGCACATTACCGAGTCGAACACACCAATCCCTTTTAAGAAATTTGTGTTTGTTTTACCTATTTCAAATTTCTTAAAAATTTCAACATTTTTTATTATATCAGCTGTTTTTGATGAAATATTTAATATACTTTTAAAACCGATTGACTCCAATCTACTTGCAACATTTATCGAATTCCCAAATAACTGAAATTTCTTCGGATTCAATATATATCCACTGTATACGTCACCATTATGAATTCCTATTCGTAGTGATATACTTTCATCATTAAAAATTTTATTTAATGTTTTTATATCAATTAATATGGAATAACAAAGATTAATGATATCGCTTGTATATTTGATCGTATGATTACCGAGATATAAACCTCCCACTATCATCACTGAATCACCTACCATTTCAATCTTCTCGATGTCGTCATACCTATCAATATACTCATTCAAAAAAGTGTTATATTTAGTCATTGTCGTGAAGATATATTGAGGATTTTGCTTATTACACCATGTGAAAAATTTACAATATCGATCATACATATACAAACATTCTTATGTGTAATACATACGTTACTTTCACGCTCACTTGATAGTCTGTCAATCATAGATGTGGATTGTTTTTTTTTGAACCCAACGACCTTAATAAATGCTTTCCTTATTTTCTTAAACAATCTTCCGATCGGTAATGTATATATATATTTTATCATACTATTATAATATATCTAAATATTTCTCGGACTTTGAGGTATAAGTGTGGAGACGGTTTTAAGAAAGAACCATGTATTAATAAAAAATGACATTACAAGATGTATGGATCGACTTTAAAATCATTTCAATGATCGAACCGAGCCGAAAATTATACATTCACGACGACGTGCTTGCGTTGGAACCGGTGAGTCGTTTGGAACCAATCAGACGATGGTTGAACAGTTCCAATCGACGCGGTGTTATCCAGCGCATTCGACAGCGCGTCGAAGAACTCGAACATTTTATAAAAAAACGCGACTATGACGATTTAGTTTGGTTAAAAGAAGAAATCATACACTTGATCGACCCGGTCAAGACTGGACTAAGTACTCTTCAAAACACGTACATGGACGATTCACAAGTACATGCGACTCTTGAGCTCGTAATTGCGCGACTCGCGTACATCAAATATATAAACTCACTTAAAGAGGACAACTAAAAGAGACTAAAAAGTAATGAAGATCACTATAGGTGGTAACATTGGGTGTGGTAAGACTACGTTGATTCGGTCGTTGAACCCAGCGTTCAATGTGAAACCAGAACCGATTGAAAAGTGGGGGTCGTGGCTGGACCTGTTCTATTCGGACATGAAACGCTTTTGTTTCTCGTTTCAAATGAAAATCATGTACGACTTTATCGACTACGGAGACTCGTTTGTTTCGGAGAGGAGCCCGATGGACTCGTTGTACGTGTTTGCTAAAGGTCTCGTGCACAGTGAGATTATGTCCTACATGGAATACAACCTCTTTAGCGATTTCGTCCATCGCATTGGATGGGTCCCCGATGTTTACATCTACCTCCGCACAACGCCAGAGATGTGCTTCGAACGCATCCAGCAACGCTCACGTGACTGTGAAAACGGCGTGTCGTTGGACTATATTCGCATTATTCATGTGGAATACGAACGTCTCGCGACGGAGATTCTCAAGGAGATGAACGTCACCGTGTATGTCATTGACGCGTCCAAAACCCCAGGAGATATAAAAACCGCGGTAGAAAACATTATCTATACGTATATTAATGCTCAATAACACCCAAGGGTTTCAGACCACTGTATGGGGCCCGGCCGCGTGGCTTTTTTTACATTGCATCGCGCTCAATTATCAAAATAAACAAAAACGTGTGTACAAGCTTTTTTTCAAAAATCTCGGTGGCGTGTTGCCGTGTGGAAGTTGCCGCGACAACTATCATCGCACGATTACACGACACAAAACGCTCCGATTGACAAACGACGTGTTCCGGTCACGGGAGTCTCTCTCCATGTGGCTGTTCAAGCTCCACAATTACGTGCGGAAGTGTCAAACGAATAAGGAAATGATGTACCCAAATACCAAGTACGGTTTCAAACAGATGGTCACTTATTATTCACGGTTCCGTGCGAAATGCCCGGAAAAAAACAAAGTACACGCACGCCAAATCCACACGAAAGACGGGTGTACACAACCGTTGAATGGTGGGATCCGTTTGAAAGCTGTGGTTCGGATATCAAAATTCACTTAAAGCACCAATGTGTAAGAAAGTAAAAACCAGTAAAACCAGACACACATATACATACTTTAAAAAGATGGAGCGTTTACTCCGTAGCTCTTCGTGTGACCGCGCGTCCGACGCCACTCACTTGAGTCTCGTCGGAGGTAAATTTAAGATTGATAAAGTCGACTTGTTCCTTCGCATGTACTCCAAGAATTACAAAACACTCGGGGCCCATTTGGTCGAAAAGGTTTCGTATCCAAGCAAGTGGTACATCGATTTGGACCATCAACCACCTGGGTTTGAAGAAAAACTTATCAATACACTTGTAGAAAAAACCCACGAAAACTGTATTGTATGTGTTCCGTGGTTCGAACGCGACGCCGCACATATCATATTTCACGACATCGTGGTGAACTCTCCGGAAGAGGCTATTGAGAAAACCTCCAAGTTATTCAACGACGACTTTGACAAGTCGGTCTATCGTACCGGATTGCGTATGATCGGGTCCAAGAAAAAGGCGAATGTGGGACGCGAGTATTATCCGTACGCCTATATTAGAAACGGTCATGTGGTCCTAAACCCTGAACCGCAGTTGACGTACGACGACTTGTTACTCGCCACAATCCATACAACGAACTTGAAAAGCACCACGAAGACAACAAAAGCACTCGTCGTCCCGCGTTCCGTCAACACCACGGGTCAAGGACAAACAGAAACAGACTTTGGGTTTATTCACCCCAATTATAAAAACGTATCCGTGTCGCAGCTCAAAGCCGGTAAAGGATACATGACACTGTTGGTCAAAAGCCGTTTCTGTATGAATGTCGACCGTGAACACACCAGCAATCATGTGTACTTTAAAATTCGCATCACACCCCCGATGACGGTTCAGGTGAAATGTTTTAACGAGTGCGGTTGTAAAGGGTACGAGAGTGAATCTTACAGAATGCCGGTTATTTTATTCTATAATATTAAGAATAAATTAAACTAAGAATTGAGAAAAATATGCATGATAAGAATCGAATACGATTAGATATTAATGAAAAAGGAACGGTCGAAGAGGACGCGTCGTTCGAGGCGCAACCCGCGCGTATCCAGAACATGGATCTCATGACACACCAACTGCAATCGATTCGTGCGATGCGGAATCTCGAGAATAACCGTGTGGAATTGGACGACCATATGTTGGTCGCCGAGATTGGTATTCTTTCCAATAAAATCGGTAGCGGTAAGTCGTTATGCGTGCTCGGTCTGATTGCCACCCAAGTGCGCCTCGAGGTCCAACCGTTCGTGACTTATCATTTCGGAGAGTCCGCGTACGTCCTCGACGAACGACGGGACATGCGTATCATCGGCGGAAATCTCATTGTGGTACCGTGTCATATGATTGCGACGTGGCAAAAGTACGTACAAGAGTACACCGACCTGTCGTTCGTGGTGGTGAAGAAACAAATGTTCCCGTTCGTATGGGGAGACCTCGAAAGTAAAGACATCGTACTGTGCGCTGCGACGCATTACAATATGCTGATCAAGTCGTGTCCGTGGACCTGGAGTCGCGTCATCTTTGACGAATCCGACTCCATCAACATTCCGTCGTGTGTGAAACCCATGAGTCGGTTCGTGTGGTTTGTGAGTTCCTCCCTGAATAATTTGCTGTTTTGTGACGGTCATTTCTGGAAATACGAAGTATCCGGGACAGGCGATCGACCTTCGCTCACTCGGGTGGTGACTAACGGTATCGCGCGTAACGGATACATTAAAAACACATTCAAAAGGTTACAGTCCGAAAGTGCGAACTGTATATTATCGAGGATAATCGTCAAAATGAACAACAAGTACATCGACGCGTTGTTGAAACTCCCTCCTATAACGGTCAGTGTAATTCATTGCGACGACCCGGTGTATCTCATGATACTCGACCACGCCGTTTCGGAAGACGTCGCGCAATTGTTGAACGGGGATGATGTGCGGGGTGTGTTGGATCATTACGGGTGTTCCGTCGATACCAAGGAGAATCTCGTGTCACACGTGTGTAAAAGCATCGCCATCGAAATAAACAATTTACACATGAAAACCCAATACCTTCGTAACCTGGAACGTCGCGTGGAAGATAACCAGTTGACCCTGCTTAAAATAGACAAAACGCAACGAAAGATTGAGTGTCTCGAGTCTAAATTGAGACGGATTCACGAACAGGTTGATATGTTGTTGGACCAAGCACCGAGCTCGCCATGTCCCATTTGTTACGAATGCGGTATCGAGCAGTGTGTGTTCACCTGTTGTATGAATACTTTTTGCACACCTTGTGTGAAACGCTTGTTTGAAACCTTGTGTGAAACCCTCGAAAACAAGACGTGCCCTTTGTGTCGGGGTCATTTTTCGATTGTGAAAACTATTTCGAAAGTTTCTTCTTCAGCAGCCGGAGGTGGTGGAACCAGTCAAAGCCAAAGCCAAAAGTACGAACGACTCGTCCGGCTCTTGAAAGATAAGCTTACTACCACGGAAGACGCGCACATTCTGGTGTTTATGTACAACGACAATACCCTGAAAAAACTACAACAGGTGCTCGACGCGCACGGTATTCCGTACCGCGCGCTCACCGGTAAAATTCAAAAAACGGTGGACATGTTCGAGGACGGACAGGTGCGTGTTCTGGTTGCCAACGCGACGGTACACGGATGTGGTCTTAATTTCACGCGTGCGACCGACGTGATTTTGTTTCAAAAGATGCACGCGGAACTCGAAGCTCAAATCGCCGGCCGCGCCCATCGTATTGGTCGCACAAAAAGCTTAAATCTGATCCGATTGCTTTATTCGAATGAAATTTCAACGGTTAATATTTTGCCCGGTGCCTAACACGACAGCAACCGACTTCTTATCCGTTACCGCTCTAATAACCTGATTGTCAACTTTTTCGTATTGAGTAGGCTTGGATCCGGGAAACATCTTGAAACCGGTATCAATAATCGCGTTGAGCCATTCTTCTTTGGACGTCACGGGTTTCCCTTGATATTTGACCTCATTGGTCTCGTGAACGAGGGAAAGCACGTCGTTCATTTCTATGCATTGTCGCGATGCTTTTTGACTGGCGGTGCTACAAGATCTGTTGTACATCCCTGTATAATTGGCCACCCATAAACCTTTGAGCTCCCGCACGAGCTCCGAGAGATCGTCGGTCGTAAACGTACCCTTGACGCTCTTCGGCTTGAGTCCGTTAATCACACTAGCAAAATCGTTCTGATCCACCAGGATCTCGCCACCGGGTGTACTCATTTTAAACACAAAGTACTCTTTATTTGGGGTGTAGCAACTGTATCCTACTAAAAAACTTGTACATCTTATAGTATATACAATGAATAAAAAAAATTTACTGATTGTCGGTGTCGGTGTACTGTTACTACTACTCGGGGTTTGTGTGATGGTCAGTTTATCCAAAAAGACCAAGAAGCCCGACCCCGAGAAGTCTGAAAACGCACCGGGTTCTTCAGGGACCAACTCGGGTTCAACAACGGGCACTAATTTACAACTACAACAAAACAACCCAATCGACACGGTTCCGTGTGTATACAATGACTGTTTTTATCTTATAGAATAAAATATAATTTAATAAAAACAATGCCCAAGTGTACTCATTGTAAGCGTAAAAATCCCATCATGTTGCCGTGTAAATGGTGTGTCCATGACTTTTGTACACGATGTTTGTCTTGTGAAATTCATGTGTGTCCGAATATAGACGACATGAGAAAATTCAACTTAAAGACACTTGAACAACAGTTATTAAGGGACCAAGTCCAAAGCGTCCGAATAATAAAACTGTAAAATCTGTGAAAAACTATGATACTCAACAAAGGAAACACATGTTATTTGGGCGCGGCGCTTCAATGTATTATACGAACGGACTCCCTGGATCGATTCGTACAACAAAGTATCGGACAAACCAATACCGAGGCTATTTTATTTTACAAGATACACACTCGCGTACGCGGTGGGGTCGTATGTGACCCGGACGAACTTTACAAAAAAATTCGAAGGTTCTACAAACCTTTCGACAATATGGAACAAAACGACGCGCACGAGGCGGTGCTCGTCATACTCGATTATCTTTATACATTTATGACGCCGATACCCAACACACTGTATGTCGGTTCGCTTGAAGGGCGTCGTTCATGGGGCGAACGGTACTCGGTCGTGGACGAAATATACAAAATTCAATTTGAGAATAGCATCCGATGTCAGAATTGTAATCATGTGATTCTCAATTACGAGTGTGCGTACGGGCTCTACGATACGTTCGAGGGTCTTGGAAAACACGCGCTTCCCGGTTATCGATGTGATCGATGTCATCAAACAGACACATGCAGCGAGTACGTGTCCGTTTCGCATTACCCACAAACGCTTATTATCCGCGCGCGTCCTACCATGGTAATAAATCAAACGAAATTCAGACTTGGTATGAATATCTATACGGTGTTTGCCGTTTGTCGATACATCCCTCAATTAAACAACGAATCGTCGGCTCATTACAACGCCGGGTATTTACAAGAGTGTACACAAGAATGGGTTTTGGTCGACGACGATGTCGCGACGACGTGGAAAAATGTGGATGACATTCTCCGCAACGCGTCCGTCTTGTTTTTACAACTGGAATAAAAATTTATTGAAAATTCCGTACAAAAAAACCTCAAAACAAAAAATTGTTCGGGTTAAATTAAAACCAACCCCTCTAAACACCAGATAATGTATGTAGCGATACGTAACTGTCCGACGTCTACGCTACGACACGAGGCTGAACGACATGGAATATCTGCAAAAACGCGTACCCAACTGTTGACACAGTTGTCGAGCATCGGTATCAACCTATTGGAACAAAAAGAAAAACAAGAAGAAGAAGAAGAAGTAAGAGAATCACAACTAGAAATACCGACGGAGGCGGATGCCCAAAGAAGTGGTGGTTATTTCCCGCTGATGTCACCGTACCTTGCCCTGGCGGTAGAAACTCCGCGCAGATCGGGACATTTACTCACCGACGCCTCGTTTTCTGTGTTGGACGCCCAAATCCTACGAGGTGTACACACTTTACAGGTGTGTGATATCGATGTAATTAGGGAAATCGAGGACATCAAGACGCTCAAGAATCAATTAGTGAACGATTATATCACTCTGAAAAACGACTTAAATCACCTGAAAGACACGCTCGAAAGCACGTTGAACCAAGATTTGTATGTGTACCAAACCGCCAACGAAATTGCGTGGAACCATCTCGACCAACACGTTCATATCCCCGGTGGTGGAGTACTCTACACGGTCGAGAGTCCTGTATTTTATGGAAAAGTGGAAGACTCGGTCGTGCACGGGAACATGCACTTTGAGATTCATATCCAACAAAACGACCGCATGCGAGATCGGTTCACTGTGGACCTTCCGGTGGCCATGGACGAAACCATGCCGTTGTGTCCGATCATGGTACTCGTAAACTCCAATTACGACGAAACCACGGGTGAGTATTTGTACGAGTCTACAACATGTCATTCGTACATTCAACGAGACACACCGACGACGCTCAACGTGTTTTGTCCGCTTCTCCGTGACGACTTTACCCGACTCCAGTTTGACATTACGCTTCGATATTTCGCACGACTTCAACCGACCATGCTCACCCCAGCCCGTATGTCCTCGATGTGGTACTCCGAAACGTACACCGAACGAAACCATTTAGCGAAGCACCAATGGACGATCCTTGGTGATCGGGTCGAGTTGTTTACGAACATCAACATACAAATAGAAATGGACGAAGTGGACACGATTCGTGTGCGGTTACCGGTGGAGTCCTCCCAATTCGACACAATCGGGTACGGTGTCATCCATTACACCATACACGGGGACAATATCATTTACTCCGCAAACACACCGATGATTCGGATCTCCGCGAGCACGGACCCGTATACGTTGATCATCAAGTCCGCGCTACTCAAGGCTGTCAACTCGTACAACACCATGCAAGTGTCGACACACATCGTGTACTCTCGCAAGGCGGACACCAACCTGGTCTACGACTTTGTGATTGCACCGTCGACTTACGCAAAGAAAGGCGACGTTATTCGCGCGACGTTTAAAACGACGACCGCGGTGAACGCGTACTACTTTACGGGACTCAAGGCGGTGAATAAAGAAACCGAAGAATTCTGGCCTTTAGTGGTAGAACGTTCGGTGGAAGGTTTGCAGAATAACTGGAAATTCGATTGGACGGTCCCCGAAACCATCAACCAAGACGTGGAGGTGCGATTCGCATTTGACTTGTTCGAACACGAGTACGTTTCTTCCAATTCGCTCATTGTTCCGTCGGTCCAATTGTCCGCGGAGGACATTCACGTGGAACTCGATCACGTCGGTACAAACGACGTCGCGTTGTGGATCCATAGTATAGAAACCACGTTTGACATTCCGTACTCTATACGCGCACGAATCGAGTACACGGAAAAGCCGGTGTATAACGGATTTACAAAATATACGAACAAGGTGTGGTTTCAATGGATCGGGCTCGAAGAAAATACCACACTTTACTTGATTTTTACCGATCCGTTGGGACGTGAAACGACCAAACCGGTAAACGTGGGGTCAAATGGCGTTTAAAACAATCTCACCATTAAACAAAAATGCCCATTGTCAAACAACTCATGTTTGTGGAGACCGAGCAACGATCGACTACATCGACTGTGGAAAAATTACACGCCGAAGCGGTATTGATTCATTCTAACGAAACGGTACGGTTGTCTCGAACCGACAATAATTTTCCGGTACTCGACGTGTATGGTCATGTGTGTGCCGACAAGATACGCGGTCGGTCGGACGCTCGGTTAAAAACGGACATTAAAGAGCTACATGACGCACTCGATGTGATTTCTCGATTGTCCGGAAAGTCGTACCGCATGCGAGGGGGGAAAACAGAGTCGTACGGGCTCTTGGCACAAGACGTGGCTCGTGTTATTCCGAATGTGGTGGAAACAGGTGATGACGGTTATTACGACATTTCATATTTAGAGATTATACCCTTCCTTATTGAGGCAATTAAAGAACTCGATCAACGAACGCGTAATTTAACGTGAAAAAGTATATCCTAAACATTTTAGAATGGGAAGTCTCGACTACCAAGACGTTTACGAAAGAGATGTGTTTTTGACACCAGACCATTTGGAGTTTGCCCATATTACACAAAATTCGTTGCGAATCAAACCGGTATGGGACCACAATGAAAATACACACCTTAGCATTCGTGTGGATGGGTCTTTTTCCGAAACGTTAATAGGACCGTCGTTCGTGCACACAAAGGACCTTCGTATCGATACTATAGAACACACACACGACGCACCTATACTAGTGAAGAGCGGATTGTCCGTGAATGGATCTATTCAAACGGACGGCGTAGAGGTAACCACGACCAGACCGTACACGAACCTCTCCGATAATGAACTGGTTTCCAAAAAACAGATGAGTGATTATTTGTTGAATTATCTCACCCATGACGTGCAAATCAATAATACGACTCTCGTCAATCTGATAGAAGACGCGTTACTTAACATTACGCTACCGGACGTACAAACTGAAAAGATTACACAAGTCCTCGATGAGTACAGGGAGAACGGTAACATGACGACAGACGTCTCTGAAGTTATCTACGCAATGACGATAGATCAGGACACGTCCCGTCTGATTACCTCAAACGTATTAGATGGGATCCTTCAAGACTACACTCAGCAAAACTATATTCCCGATTTAACTCGTTTAAATATCGAATCGAGTCGGTTGTTCGATTATCCGATGCAACCGTTTTATCTTAGACTAGAAGACTACGTGTCGAATTATATTCTACATAACGTACCTGACTTGGTAAACACGGGTAATATCGTTTACTTGGACTATATTCGAGAGAATTATTACACGAAAGAAGAAGTACGCGATTATGGAGGAAATACAGGCGGAAGTAGTAGTGGTAATGTCGATGTGTCACATCTGCTTACAAAATTAAGCGCAAGTGAAATTTACATAAAAAAGTCAGACTTTTTTACCGCAGACGGAAACGTTCAACTGAACTACACTGTGGAGTCTAATATAAACGTGTACAATTACAACGTTGACAACCTAAAAACGTTCGTCGATGTAGCGACGACCGACACCAACGGGTACCAGTATAGTGTCGACCCCGTCAATCCCAATAGAATCACGTTGACCGGGTTAATCGACAATAAGATTGACCGTACCGATTTAAAAATCGGTGACCGGGTGTTGTTGAACAGTCCTATTATGAACAACGCCACTGGACTTGTCGATACCGTGTATAACGGTGTCTTCCGTGTCATCGAACTCACCGGAACGTCAGGAACGTCGACAGTCCTCGACCGCGCGGTTGATTTTGTGTCCGCGAATGCATGTATCGGCGCGTTTATCTATGTAAAAAGCAGCTCTTCAAACGCAATCGCGAGCGGGAATAGCTACATCGTGTCCAATCCGTCCGTGTTGGACCACGGTTTTGTAATAAATAGAGACAATATCGTGATTGTCCCGTTCATCGTTCAAGACAATACACACGGTTCGATGGCATACCAGGATCATAACAATGTACTCATTTCTAGGGGGTCCATCACAGTGGACCAACTCCACACGTCGACCATTCAAGCCACGGAGTCCACTTTTACGATACACATCCCGCCCGAAAAGTACTTTGAGATTACTTCGATAGTTCCGGGACAGACTCAAAAAGGCGCCGTGTTTAGTGTGGACGAACAAGGGCATGTGTCCGCGTTCCAATTCTCACAAATGTCCGATCGTTCTCTCAAGAAGAACATACACGATATACAAAACCCACTAGACATCGTAACCAAACTTGAAGGAAAAACATTCGAATGGAAGGATGATAACAAAAATAAACGAGGTGCGTCTTATGGATTTATTGCACAAGAGATCCAACAGACATTACCCGAAGTCGTGTCGGAAACGCTCAATGGTCATCTTACCGTCGATTACACTAAAGTAATTCCAATTCTAACTGAGGCCATTAAAGAATTGTACGTACAGGTCCAACAAAAAATTAAACCACAACAACCACAACCACAACCACAACCACAACCACAACAACAACCACAACAACCACAACAACCACAACAACCACAACAACCACAACAACCACAACAACCACAACCACAACAACCACAACCACAACCACAACCACAACCACAACCACAACCACAACCACAACCACAACCACAACCACAACCACAACCACAACCACAACAACCACAACAACCACAACAACCACAACAACCACAACAACCACAACCACAACCACAACAACCACAACAACCACAACAACCACAACAACCACAACAAACGCCTCTTTCTCCCGAACCCGAACCTTTCAGCAGCACAACAATGACCCGAGAACAAGATCCCTTTGTCATGACCCGAGAACCAGAAGAACCGGTTTCAAGAGCGACGACAACAATCTACGTGAATCCGCAGCCAACAAATACCGTAGTCACCACAAACGTGTACAGTATCGGTCGAACGTCCACCTATTTCGTTACTCTTAGTTCAACCAATCATGATTCCATCACCATGGAACCCTTGTTTGTTTCGGTAGAGACACGACAAGTATATTCGCTATTTTCCAATAGCGGCGCTAACACGTTAGACGGAGTATCGATTGAAATCGGGGATATTGTTTTGATAAAAAATAGTGTCGATCAACAGTATAACGGTGTTTTTAAGATTAGCGGAATTCAACACGTATCCTTCGGTCGCTTTTCCAAGTGTTACCGTATGGACGATTTCAATACGTTCGATGCTATGCAACATTCGGCAGTCATCGTAAGTCCGTCCGGTTTCGCAGGCAACGGTAAAGGTGTTCAGAACGTGGGTGTGTCGTTCACATGTACCATTAACGTTCTTAACGAGTCTTTGTTCGTCCTGGACAAAACACCCATCACATTTGTGTCGTTCGGGTTGACCCCACAACTGGGTACCATGTCCATGCAAGATCACACTAACGTAAACATCACCGGTGGTCGTATCTCCACAAACGAGTTTTTGACTTCAAACTTGTTCCCTTACGACAACAACTCCACCATTTCTCTGAATCTAAACGGGAGTACCGTACATGATACGTTTCAAGTTCGTAACGAGTCCCTTGACACTATATTTTCGGTCGATGGTACGGGACGGGCTAGCGCGTTTGAATACTACGCGCCGTCCGATAAGAACCTGAAGAAAAACATCAAACCCATAGAAGACCCTTTGAAATTGGTGAATATGTTACAAGGTGTCACATTTGATTGGAAAAACGATAAAGGCAACCATAATTATGGGTTTATTGCACAAGATGTGGCTCGGCATTTTCCGTCCTTGGTACATAAACGTTCGGACGGGTATTTGGCAGTGGATTACAGTAAGGTGGTATCGATTCTCGTAGAGGCTGTCAAAGACATCTCATCCATGCTCTTGAAACATGCTTAAAATGGTTTCATTATTCACGACTATTTTTTTTTTGTCCTGATTGTAAAGAATATGTCTCGCGGATTCATAGATCCGTGTTAATGGGTTGATGCGATAGGGCGTTAATGTTTCCGCGAGAACTATACATCGACCACTCTCATAAATGACAAATTCTTGTGATTCTGTAAAACACACACACGATCCACTCGGTGAAAATAACACAAGATCGTCCATAGTATCCGCAGTGTAGTCGTCAGGTCCTATGACAACAAACGAGTGTTGTGAATTGGTCAAGACGCATTTGTTTAGGTTGTATAAAAAACGAACGTGTACGATACTTTTGAATGGAAATGAATAACTACGCGTTGAGGTGTCATATATGTACGTATGAGACGCATTGCTAACTAAACACGCCACGTGACTCAATGCAAATAACACGGATAATACAGGTAAGAATACCGTTGACAATTTTACCCCGTTCCGATACAAGATAGTTCCGTTTATAGAATAGGTGGTTGTTTTGTTGGTGAACGGATCTGAAAAAACACTTGCTTTATATTCCGATTTGTCGTATAGACTAGTACTAGACTCTACTTGACACTCTACTTTCGTCATGTAACGCAGACACTCGTTCAACTCGAACCATTCGCGTGAGCGTCGATTCAGCACAACTCCCAACGGAACTTGTGACGTGGTCCACGTTACTGTAGGGTTCATAATTGGTGTTGATGGTTTCGCTTCTTCTTATACATATGACTTGCTTGTACTTAATACTATCAACTTCGTCACAAGACTTGTCGTAACACACTGCCATCGCGTTTTGTTTGTTGTTGTTGTTGTTGTTTCCTTTAAATTTCTATTCTTCCAAGATATATTTGTCATAGTTTTTCTCGTCGTCGTCCTGGTAATCGTCAATGATACCGTCGTCCGAGTACACGTCACAATCTGGTGGGAGCGCGGGGTGCTGCTGCTGGTGAGCTGGGAAAAACGACTTTTTGATTTCAGGGGGGGGGTCCGCCGCGCTCAACAAACTTCCGGACGTTCCGAGCTTGTTGAGCATGTCGTTGAACCACGAAGCTTCGTCGGAAGGCAAATCGGATATCTGGATATCTTTTTTGCCTGCTTGGTTGGAAGAAGACGAAGACTCTCCTTGATGTTGTTGTTGTGGGGCGATCTTCGCGGGGCGCTTCTTGGGTTTGATCTGAGCTACATTAGGGACCACCGCTTCTTCTGTTTCCACCGGTCGCTTCGAAGGGCGCTTCTTGGGTTTGATCTGCGCCACCACTACTGCAACAGGGACTACTGGTTCTGGTTCTGGTTCCGCCACAAGAAGTGCAGAGACCACCACAGAAGGGACTTCTTCTTCTTCTTCTGGTTCCGGCGCGGCAACAGGGATTTCGACCGGTTTTTTGACCGATTTCTTAGCGGGGCGCTTCCTCTTGGGTTTGACCTGTTGAATGGGCTCTTCGTCAGCCACCGCCTCAACCACTGCGACAGGGACTTCTGGTTCGGGTTCCATCACAACAGCTGCGACAGGGACTTCTGGTTCGGGTTTTGGTTCTGGTTCGGTTTCCACGGGTTGTTTGACCGGTCTCTTCGAGGCGGCGGGGCGCTTCCTCTTGGGTTTGACCTGTTGAATGGGCTCTTCGTCAGCCACCACCTCAACCACTGCGACAGGGACTGCAATCACCACCGGCGGGACTGGTTCTGGTTCACTCACAAGGACAGGGACAGGGACTGGTTCTGGTTCATCCACGGGTTGTTTGACCGGTCTCTTCGAGGCGGGGCGCTTCTTGGGTTTGGTCAGGACAGGTTCAACCACGGGGACTGGTTCTGGTTCTTGTTCTGGTTCAACCACAGGGACTGGTTCTGGTTCCGCCACAGGGACAGGTTCTGGTTCTGGTTCTGGTTCAACCACGGGTTGTTTGACCGGTCTCCTCGAAGGGCGCTTCTTGGGTCTGATCAGAACAGGCTCTGGTTCTGGTTCTGGTTCTGGTTCCACCACGGAGACAAGTTCTGGTTCTGGTTCCACCACGGAGACAAGTTCTGGTTCTGGTTCCACCACGGAGACAGGTTCTGGTTCACTCACCACCAGCAGAGCGATAGGGAATTCAGGTTCTGGTTCTGGTTCACTCGCCACCAACAGAGTGATAGGGAATTCCGGCTCTGGTTCATTCGCCATAGCTGCAGCAGCACGTTCAACCACAAGGGTTTCCTGTAGTTGTGCAAACTTGATTTTCTTTTTGTACTTTTTCGTCATGATCGGACAAGTAAGGTTTGTTGTTTCTGGAATAGCATGTATAACTTCGTCATACGAGAGGTCGTATTTATCACACAACAAAGAGACCACACCCGCGACACGTTCGTTAAGATAGGACGATACTTGTCCGGAGATGACCGTCATCAATTCGTTGAAAGTAGTCGGTGTATTCATGATGTGTTTGTTGTTGTGTTTGTATTCGTGTTCTTGTTCTTACTAGTACATGTATGTTTTCTTTAAGTTAATTTTTGTCTGGGAAATAGGACTGTTGATTTTCCGTCAGGGGACACGACGAACGAGGGCTCGAGGGTCGCCAAGAAGAAGGAGGATAATAGGACTCGATTTCGTAAGCCTCTTTTTGTAATTTCAGAAATTTATCCACGTCCACCAACACGTCCATTGACCCGGTGCCTATTTTTGCGGTTTTCCCCATGATAATGTGCTCCGTAACGCCTTTGATGTGATCGACTTCCGCGAAAATAGCCGCGTCGGTGAGGACGTTCACAGTCTCCTCGAACGAGCAACGCATCAACACACCCGTCTCTGTTCGGTTTATCCCGTGGCGCGTGATTGCCATCAAAGACCCTTTGTATGTCATCGTGTCGACCAACAGCGCGACATGTCTATAGTCCACGTACGTGCCGTCGAATTCGATCACCTTCTTGAGCTCGTCGACGAGCACCTGTCGCGCGGCTTCGATACCCAACACGTTAAAGACGTTTATCACGTCGTTACACCTTGTGCGATACGGGTCGACGCGCTCGTGGTCTGCGAGGATGTTCACGAGGTCGATACCGTTCGTCTCGATGTACTCGCCGTTTCGTACACAGTCGGTGATGGTACGAAACCCTTGTATCGTGGTGTCCGTGGAGATCTTGTGCGACAACTGCTTAATCTTGTGAGGATTGTCGTGTCCGTTGTTCGCCGGAAACAAACGAACCAATATCTGGTCGCGACTCGACGAACACCACACGTAATTGAAGGACTTGTTGATCCATGTGGTGATGTCGATTATGTCGAGCTCGCTCTCGTCGATCCGATCGGTGTCCATCTCGTACAGTATCGCCCATTCCGTCTGTTCGATGGACAAGTACATACCGTCTATGTCCATCAGGTCGACGTACTCTTGTTCGTACGCCGGACTCGGGTGGTTTTGTACAGTCTTGGCGTACTTGATGAAACGCTGTAAGAACACACCGCATAGCTCGTCTTTGAGCGTGTCCACGAGCGGCATGATTCGCATGGACGGACTGCGAATGTTCTTCGACACGTTCATGAGCTCTTTCAGACGCGGAACACCGAGCGTCACGTTCATCGCGCTGATACCGGCCGCGTGAAACGTGTTCAGTACGAGCTGTGTGATGGGCTGTCCCAGTGATTGTGCCGCGATCACACCCACCATCTCGCCCGGTGTGATTAACGCCGCGTTGTGTCGACGTACGATGTACGGGTCCTTTGCGGACACGTTCGACGCTTTGAGGACCTCGTTGAACAGGGGGGTGAGATCGGGGTTCGGTCGGTCAAACACACCAAACACGTGGTCCGCGTGTTCCACACTCTCCTTGACGTCCAAAGGCAACCAGACGGAGTTTCCGCGGAATCCTTGTTGAATGACCCGGGACCCGTCCATTCCGTCCTCGCCGTATTTGAACTGCAAAATGTCACCCAGGCTGTTCCGCACGGTGCCGTCGAACATGACCGTGACGTCCTCCATCGCTTTGACCAGACGACGCTGTGTGTATCCGCTATCACTCGTTTTGATGGCTGTGTCAATCACACCTTCTCGCCCACCCATCGCGTGAAAGAAAAACTCGTTCGGTTTCAACCCTTGCATGTACGAGTGTTGGATGAACCCTCGGCTTTCCGGCGAGTTGTCGTGTTTTTTGAAGTGTGGTAGTGTGCGGTGTTCGTACGTGTGCTTGATACGTTGGCCGTTCACGTTCTGTTGGCCCACGCACGCCATGATTTGCGCGATGTTGATTACCGACCCTTTCGACCCTCCGGACACCATGCTGTACAAATTGTTCGCGTTCGTGATTTGCTTCTGGACGAACCGCCCCGACGTATCACGCGCCTTGTTCAGAATGTTGTTGATCTTGGGCTCGTAACTCAACGGGTCCGCGTTCTTGTTGCTCTCAATCACTTGGTGCGCTTCTCGGATACACTCCGACACGATCGCTCCGACCCGTTCCGTTTGGTCAAACACACAGTCTGATATACCCACCGAAAACCCGTTTTCCTCAAGCCACGTGTTACACAAGAACTGTACGTTACTAATAAAATCACACGCGTCCTCGGGTGAACCTTCCGTCCATATTTTGTGAACGATACCTCCACTCGACGTTCCCAAAGACTTTTTGCACAAAATGCCGGACAACAGCTCGCCGTCACAGATTATCACTTCCGTGTCTGCGAAACAGTGCGAATACTGTGTCGGGTCGTCAATGTCCTCGTGCGCCCCTGTGTTGCGACACAACGCGAGGTATCGTTTTTTAGGCATTACCAGAGAAAACACTTGCTTTCCGGACCACAAAGGCACGGGTTTCAGTATACACGGAACGGGTATTTTCCTAAAATCCGCAATTCCTACGCGGTACATGATATTCATGATTCGGTCTTTCGTGACAAACACGTCTCGGCGCGTCAACTTGCTGCTCGCGAGCAGCGCGTCCTGCACGATACCCATCACCGGGCGATTCGCTTGGGGTGATACGATGTTCTTCGAGACCATCATCAGTTCTTTGACTTCCGCTCGTGCATCGTGCGTACACGGTAAAAATAAATTCATTTCGTCACCGTCAAAGTCCGCGTTATACGCGGAACATACACTCAAATTGAGTCGAAACGTTTTTCCCTTCATAACCTTGACACGGTGTCCCATCATCGACATACGATGTAACGTGGGTTGTCGGTTAAACACCACATAGTCGCCGTCCATCAGATGGCGCTCCACCGTGTCTCCGATCTCGAGTTGGACCTCTTTCGCGAAACGCAGATCCTTTCGTTGCTCTTTCCCCACAGGACCTTTTACGACAAACTTCGCGCCGACGTCGTGTAAATTCGGAGGGTCGGGGCCGTGGTCGACGTATTTTTGTAAAACGTCTCGGTTAAACGCGGTGACCGTTTCCGAAAACGTCAGATTGCGGGCGATATTCTCGGGAACCCCCAACTCGTCCAAACGAATGTTGGGTTCCGCCGTGATGACCGTGCGTGCCGAAAAATCGACACGCTTTCCCATCAGATTCCCTCGAACCCGTCCTTCTTTACTCTTGATACGCTGACAGACCGATTTGATAGGACGCCCGGTGCGTTGCGTCGCTTGTGGTTGTCCCGGAATATCGTTGTCGATGAGCGTGGTGATGTGAAACTGTAGCAACTTCAAGTACTCGTCGAGGATGTTCGTCGGAGATTTGTTATTCAGACATTTCTCCACCTGTTGATTCGATTTGATAATCTCAATCAGTTTGTGGGTCAAGTCGTCCTGGGTTCGCATAGACGGGTCCATCATCACGGACGGACGTACCACCGGTGGACTCACGGGTAAGACTTTGAAAATCATATTTTTCGGGTGCGAGTACTCCGGGTGAAATCCCATCAAAATACAATTGGCGTCCGTCACTTTACGGAGAATACTGAAAGCCATCTTGGAAGTAAACAAGACCACGGGGTTAGACGCCGGGGTTTCGTTAACCGACGGAAATAAACAGTCGATCCGGGTAGAGTCCATGGTCCATTTCGGTTGCTCGAATTGACAATGGGGGCACGTGCCTTGTCTCTTGATCATCTCATGAATTCGTTTGAAACGCAGGTTTGATCGCACACGTTTTATGTCCGTGTACAAGTTCTTGTAGCTGTCCGTGAGTAGCACGTCAGAACATCGCATGCATACGCACTGTAAAATCTTGTACACCTGTTTGATGTAGCAGATGTTGTACATGGGGAACGCGAGTTCGATGTGCCCGAAATGCCCCGAACAATTGACCACACACGATTTACACGTTTGACACAACAAGCTCTTGTCCGTGGTCCCCATCGTGAGATCGTACAAACCACCCACTTTTGGTACATTTTTGTCGTAAAGGTCGGTGGAAATCACATGCACGACCGACTGTTTACGGATGTCTTCCGCGCTCGGTATACTGAACTGAATTCCCTTCACATCCGCAAAGGGGACCGCGTTCGTTTGTTGGAAACGCGAGTTCATTCTGAATCTGTCTCTCGTTTTAACAATGTCGATTTTCTTTAAATTAAATTTTCTTTAATTAAAACTATATAATGAAACACGCTATACTGTTCGGCTTAAACTACAGCTACACCACTGACGCGCGTCTGCGTGGTTGCATTAACGATGTACGCAACATGGAACAGGTCCTCAAAAATACATTTCAGTTTGACGACGTTCGCTCGTTCACCGACGACACCACACTCGGTAGACGTCACACGTCGGGTCGCGGGATGCTCGCCGAGATTAACAACTTGGCCAGTCGCTCGTGGTCCGAAAAGATCGACCTCGCGTGGATTCATTTCAGCGGTCATGGTTGTGGTATCCCCGACATCGGTGCCCAAAAAGACGAATCGGACGGTCGCGACGAGTGCCTGGTACCGTCCGATTTCAAGCGAGCGGGAGTCGTTCCGGATGATTTTATTAAAGAATGTCTACGAAAGTTTAGTCCCAAAACGCGCGTGATTTTCATCGCCGATTGTTGTCATAGCGGTACCATCGGTGACCTGAAGTACTGTTACGTGGGTAAACAGAAGACGATCGAGAACCGCGCTAGGGCGTGTGACGCCAAAATTATTCTTATTTCCGGATGTAAGGATGACCAAACGTCTGCAGACGCGTTTAACGTGAACCGCATGCGTAAATTCTCCGGCGCCATGACGTCTTGTCTCATCCATAGTTTTAACAGTCTCGGTGAAAACCCGGGCGTCTTTGCGCTCATTGACACCCTCCGTGCCAATCTCCGACAAAAACGTTTTACACAGATCCCTCAACTGACGACATCGTTCGAACTCCAAGACGACGAACGTTTGTTTTAAACACCAAAAAACTGCGTTTCTGAACGACTGATTATTTTAAGGTGTCATATGTAAGTAGAAAATGAAATTTATAAGTATCGGTCAAGGGTGCTTGCCCGCGTTTTACTTGCGCAAATTTGGACTACACCATGACGTCGAGACACAATTTTTTGATTGGATTGTCGCGTCGCAAAAAACCGTCACCGAAGTGTTTAGTATTCGTTCTGAAACAGACCTGAAAAAGGCGATCGAAACGGACACCGAATTCGAAGACGACCTTTTCGAGGGACACAAAGCGTTTCGGTGCACCCGTTTTGACTTGTTGCGTAGCGTTCATGATTTACCACCCAACGGTGATCGACCTGATTTGTTCCGTCATTTTTTCGTAGATAAATATACCCGTCGGTACACCCGGCTCATGGAGCTTTTACAGTCCACAACAGAACCGGTGGTGTTTGTAATGATTATCAAAGCGTATAACTCCACCACACACGAGGAAACCGAGCGTCTCACGACGATACTCGAAACCCGTTTCCCGTCTTTGCGTTATCATCTGAGTGTGTTTGTTGAAGACACAACAACCGGCGGAACCGAGTCGGATCACGTAACCATCGTTCGAATAAAAGAGTTCGAATTAATAAACAAACCGAACGTTATTCAATGGTATTTGAACCAGTACGATTGGGCGCGTATGTTTCAAAATATGATTTCTAAATTAAATGTAAAGTATAGTTAAAAGTAATCTGTTTTTGTTTTACATTAAATCTAAAATGAACTGTCAATTACAAACGATTGGGATTGGGTTTCTCGTCGGGTCCATCTTGACGTCCATTCCGCGAAAAAAGAGCGCGGGTTCGTTTGAAACGCTACTGAGTCCGTTTCAAATACAAATGTACCAAAAAATTCAACAGGAGCGTTTGCACATTTATCTTTTCTCGTTGTTTGTGTCAATACTCGTCGTACGGACCATGCGTTCTATGAATCCATGGATGCGTGTGATTATGTTCATGACCCTCACGGCAAGTCTCTACATGATAATCCCGAAAAGTATCTACATGGCGGATTTCTTAAACACGGAAGAGCAGCGGGTAGCGCTTCGTCAAGTGTATCGCGACCAACAAATTCGATACTACGGCTCGGTCGCGTTGGCGACAATGGCTGCTCCGTTACTTTGTGCTTGATAGAGAAAGTTCAAACGGTTCCATGAATATCGTCCCATCGTCATGTGTCTTCACGACGAGTACGGGGCCTCGTGGGTGTTCGTCAAACACGGATGATTCGATAAGCTCGCTAGGTAATGTCGTGTTTAGAATCTCTCCTTCAATGTTCTTGAACCCCATGAAGACCAAATTTCGCTCCACACACGCACCGATGATTGTGATTTCACGATCTTCACCGAACAACACATTAGGGTTGTCAAAAGTGACGTTCGTCATAGTGTTGTCGATATTTGCAAAAATACCAGCCATTATTCCTTTCTTTTGTCTTGTTAACTATTGTATTCTTAAAGTGGAATTTTTCTTTTTTTTTACGGATCGATCACGATAGTGACTTGTGTGGCTGTTTCGACGGAATCCTCCTCAAAAGGACCACCACCACCTTCGTCGAAAGGACCGACACTGTCGAAAATAGATACTTGTTCGGTAGGTACTTCTCCAAGACTACTGTTCTTGGCCCTTGTTATGTAGCACAGGATTCGCTCCATAAAAAACGCACTAGTGACGCTCGCCATCACTCCTTTGGTTGTTCTTAACTAGGTTGTTCTTAAGGTGTAAATCTTTGAGACGAGTAGCCGTGGCCACCGCAACGACTATTACAGGAACTACATAATAATCTGTAATTTGCTAGTGTATCGTGAAAGTTAAGCCATTCCTTGGCTAAATGTACGTCCTTTAATCTGAGTTCATTAGTTTGATTTTCATATATCTCAAACGATTCCAACTTTACATCTGTTTTATGTTCTAAAAATCTATCTAAAATATTTCGGAATGTAATTCCAACATGGTCCACGGTTATATTTGGGGTTGTTTTACGACAAAGGCAACAGTAACCACTATAAATATTGTTAGTTTTTATTGTGTTTGTCAAAAAATAGGTCTTTCGTGTTCCATATTTACATTCAGATCTCAACGCTGTCATAATAGATTCCTTGTCTGATTCCTTTTTATCAAATTTTCCAAATAATACTTGCAAACACATCTTATAAGATACATCATCTTCGATAGAATCCGTAAGTTTATAATACAGTGAGCGTGTATAATAAGGTGGTCTCAGACGTACGACTAAATATTCGATATTCTTTTTTGGTATATGTTTCATCGGATGATATTCCAAAACCCTCAAAAGTATGGCATCTTCTTTGAATTTCAAACCGACAACCTTTTTGCTGATAACATCTGTTATTACTTTATAACTATTTGTAAGATTTTTCAACTCAAATTTAAGGGACGAAGACATTTTCCTTTGATTCTTAAAACTACGTTTTTTGTTCTTAAAGTGAGTCTTCCAATAGCGATTCCAACACACTGTTGGAAGGTTCATCTCTGGGTCTGTTTTTGTACGCGTGTAAATTGGGGTAACGATACAGACTCGCTTGATTGCGTTCGAGATGTGCGTGTTTCTTACAAGTCCATTTCCCGATGACCACCGTATTTCCACAAAAGTCGAGCTCGTCGTCGTCGTGTTCGTCGTAATAAACACACGGGAGCCGTAGCGCGTCGTTTTGGCGCTTGCGCTCGTGTAGTTTACAGTAGCTGGAACCGTGAAGCGCGTCGGACAAGCACTGATCTCCTTTGTTCGTGATACCGGTACATCGGGTTCGTTCCACCGCGGTGCCTGATGTAAAATGTCGTCGACAGTACGATTCGTTTGGTACCACCGGGCACGCACACCGCGCACCGGTTTTCATGATTTCTTCACACCGACTCTTGGATGATTTGGACTCCAGGAAACGCGTACACGTGTCTAAAAGCTCCCTCTTGTTGATATCGTACTTGGTGCTAATTTCGGAAAGAACGTCGAGAAGCAGATTCTCCACCACATTGGGTTTCTTACTCGAGATGTAGGACCGAATTAGAGATTCCATAGTTTTGGGTATGGGGGGGGGGGTTACTCCTTGTTTATTATATTCGTCTTTAAGTTAATATAAAATGGACATCTCAATCAATCGATCCATCGGGTTTAATAACAACCAGACGTCGATCATAAGTGACGATATCAGTTTGCAAAACACGCATGTTTTCGTGGGAAAGTTTGCGGGGTCGTTAAACGTGAATAACAATTCCACCGCGGTCGTTCTAGGACACGAAGCCGCGCGGTCTTCCAGTAACACGAACAATAACGTGTTGATCGGGTATCGCGCCGGGTACAATACACAGTCCGAAAACAACGTGTTTATTGGAGCCAATACGGGCACCAATATCCGGTCAGGTGGGCGAAACGTGTTTATGGGGACCGACGTGTCTCCGCTCGCGGTGAATACCATCAACAGCGTCCTCATAGGGCACCAGGCTGGGTACACCAACCAAACCGGAATAAATAACGTATTTTTGGGGAGCGAATCGGGGCGATCGAACCGGTCTGGATCGGACAACGTCTTTGTCGGACGAAACACAGGGATCACCAACAGCCTCGGTCATCACAACGTGTTTGTGGGGTCCAACTGTGGCTACCTTAACATGAACGGTTCGAGTAACACGTTTGTCGGTCACCAGGCGGGGTTTCGGAACACGACCGGAAATCGAAACGTGTGTGTGGGAACCCACTCCGGGTCCGAAAGTACGTCCGCGACGCGAAATGTGACGGTCGGGTCCTACGCGGGAAAGTCTAACCAGTTCGGATCGAACAACACGTTACTCGGTGATTCGGCGTCTGAATATGTATCCAGCGGTGAAAATAACGTGACGATCGGCGGTCTCGCGCTTCAAAACGCCGTGCATTCGCAAGACAACGTGACGGTGGGTGCGTCGGCGGGACAGTACATGTCGTGTGGACAGCGGAACACGTTGGTGGGTGTCGGTGCCGGGCGGTTGAAGAACATCCAGAAAGAGGTTGAGTTCATCCAGTCGATCGACTCGAACGACAACGACATGACCGACACGTTAAACGAGATGGAAAATTTACAAAACGTAACGCTCGTGTACGACACGGTTCACGTGTTCCGATACACGTCGTTCCAAGAAAACGCCGTCTTTGAACGACACACGTTCGCGGGTGTACCGTTTTCCTTTGTGAGTCCGATATTCGTTCTCCGTTCAAGGTAAATAAAAACAAAGGACTTAAGTAACTGTAGGATTTAAGTAATAAATGGACCTTCTTGGGTATTTCGGTATTGAAAAACGACAAACGGTGATTGACAATCAAACCGTTTCACAACGATACTCCCCAACCCGTGTGTCGGACTTTCTAGGAAATGCTGGTCCAATCAAAGAGATGGACGAATGGTTTTGTAAAGATACAAAACATTTGATTGTCCTCGGACCCACCGGGTCTGGTAAAACCTTACTGGTACGTCTGTTTTGTGAAAAGTACAACAAGACTATTTATTTACATGACTCGTTTATCAAACGTACAAAGAACGATCTAAATAAATATTATCAAGGGGTTAAAGGCTTCGTCAAACATGGGATATTCGTGTTTGACGAAATGGAACATCTCGTGACCAAGAGCGAGAGTGTGAGTATCACCGATATATCGAAATGGGACTCTGGAGAGAAATCGATACGTATCGTGTTTATATGCAATTCCGTTGTGGCGAACAAGCTCGTCGCGTTAAGACCGACATGTAAGGTTATCATGCTGGAGTATCCGTCTCCCACAATACTCTTTACAAAATGCGTAGATATTATGGAACGGGAACGTATCGAATACGACCCTCGGCTCAAACAACATATCGAAAACATCAAGGAACCGCGGATGGTTTTCAACACGTTGCATATGATATCCATCTCCGATTGTCACAAGGAAGCGGGGCTGGACATGTACGACATCTACCGGTTGTTACTGCGTCCCGACGAATCACTGGATAAAAAGTTTCGGTACTTTATGTGCGATTCGGGCACTCTTCCGATTATATTCCAAGAAAACTACATAGACGCGTTAGTAGACACGGACATTGACGTGATGTGCGAGATATCCAACTCCATGTCGATGGGTGATATGTACCACAAGGCTATCTTTGTGAATAGCGATTCGTTGCAAATGAGCGTATACGCGTGCTTGTCGAGCGTGTTTGATAAATTGTCCCGTGTGGAAAGTCTACAGTCGTGCAAATGGTACACCACGCCGCGTTTCGGTACGATGTGGACCCGCTGGTCCGCGCTTTATCAAAAACGCAAATATTGGCAGCGTTTCGACGAAACGGTCAAAAACCCAGTCGTCAACCTTCAACATAACGGGAATATCAACGATCTGTACAAGCACATGTATTACAACGACAAGACCGAATTCGTAAAGTTTATTGCGTATTATAATCTGAACATCGAAACGGCGTTCGACCTTTTTAATTCGTATTCGGTCATGGCGACAAAACCTACGACCAAAAAAAGCTTTGTAACGTCGGTAGCTAAACTTCTTCAACAGTAGACATAATACGGTACACTTTATCGTGTAACCTGTACTTGAAACTACCGTCCTCGAAATACAACACGACGTTCTCCTGTGGTATTTGTAATTCTCCGCGTGTAATCTTGAGAACCCCGTCAGTGAATGCCGGTGCTTGGACCAACTCACTACTGATAGTCACGTTGCCCGTTTCAATGTTGCCGCGTGTAATGTTTAAAAACCCGTCGGTGAATGCCGGTGCTTGGACCAACTCACTACTGATAGTCACGTTGCCCGTTTCGATGTTGCCGCGTGTAATGTTTAAAAAACCGTCGGTGAATGCCGGTGCTTGGACCAACTCACTGTTGATGGTCACGTTGCCCGTTTCGATGTTGCCGCGTGCAATGTTCAAAAACCCGTCGGTGAATGCCGGTGCTTGGACCAACTCACTGTTGATGGTCACGTTGCCCGTTTCGATGTTGCCGCGTGCAATGTTCAAAAACCCGTCGGTGAATGCCGGTGCTTGGACCAACTCACTGTTGATGGTCACGTTGCCCGTTTCGATGTTGCC
>Ga0306872_100015_pt1 | contig 89074 bp, 85 predicted proteins | sample AntRauMeHopE1498_FD_190455 | JGI IMG/M metagenome (GOLD analysis project Ga0306872, IMG submission 190455) | Saline lake microbial communities from Rauer Islands, Antarctica - Metagenome Hop E1 #498 (v2) (version 2) | ecosystem: Environmental > Aquatic > Non-marine Saline and Alkaline > Saline ...
AGGCCATACTTACCCGCTTTAATAAATATAGATGTTCATCCCTTATATTAACTATATATATCACTTGTTTTTACTAGGGTTTATTAATAATCTTTAGTGCCAATTACTATGTAAACCACGTAAACTTCGTATAGTACTAGGATTATGCTTAATTACATAATCCAAGCAGTTATTTTGCTATATCTTATCAGTAACTGCTTTTTTTTATCATCATGCCCTTACTTTTATGATTAGTAAGCTGCGTATCACTTGCAAAATATGCGTTAATTTACACAAACTAAATGGGAATATTATGGGTTTTACAGGTACTAGCGACTACATCGCCAGCGAACAACTCCAGTTAGCGGTCAATGCGGCTATCACATTAGAAAAGCCCTTACTTATTAAAGGCGAACCCGGCACGGGTAAAACCATGTTGGCTGAGCAGTTAGCGCTCGCCCTTGATGCTAACTTGCTGCAGTGGCATATCAAGTCGACAACCAAAGCGCAGCAGGGACTCTATGAGTATGACGCCGTTTCTCGTTTGCGAGATTCACAGCTTGGCGATGAAAAAGTTAAAAACATTGGCAATTATATTGTTAAAGGAAAGCTTTGGCAGGCATTCACCGCTAACCAGCGACCTATCTTATTAATCGATGAGATTGATAAAGCCGACATAGAGTTTCCAAATGACTTGCTCTTAGAGCTCGATAAAATGGAGTTCTTTGTGTATGAAACCCAAGAGCGCATTGTGGCAAGGCAACGTCCCATTGTTATTATTACGTCTAACAATGAAAAAGAATTGCCCGATGCTTTTCTTCGTCGATGTTTTTTTCACTATATCGAGTTTCCTGACGCGCAACAGATGCGCCAAATTGTAAACGTCCATTTTCCAAATATTAAAAAAGATTTGCTTGATCAAGCACTTACTTCCTTCTTTCAAATTAGAGAAGTTGGCGGTTTGAAAAAGCGTCCATCAACGTCAGAGCTAATTGATTGGTTAAAGCTATTGGTGGCCGACGATATTCCCGCTAGCGTTCTGCACGACAAAGACGCAAAAAATGCACTGCCGCCACTATATGGCGCTTTACTAAAAAATGAGCAAGACATCCACCTGTTCGAAAAACTCATGTTTATGGCACGTCGATAATGTTAATCGAGTTTTTCTTCACGCTACGAAAGCACAAAATAAAAACCAGTATTACTGAGTTTTTAGATTTAATGGCGGTATTAAAAGCTGATCTTGTGCGCGGCGATATGGACGACTTTTACTTGCTCAGTCGTACCGTACTCATCAAGGATGAAAGTCAATTTGATAAATTTGATCAAGCCTTTGGAGAATATTTCAAAGGCGTTCAGGCGATTGACTTGTTCGATAAGGAAATACCCGACGACTGGCTCAAAAATGCATTAGAAAAGTTTTTAAGTGACGAAGAAAAAAAGAAGGTGGAAGCACTAGGTGGACTAGATAAACTAATGGATACCTTGCAAGAGCGGCTTAATGAGCAAGAAAAACGCCATGAAGGCGGGAATAAATGGATAGGCACAGGCGGTACATCACCGTTTGGGGCAAACGGATTCAACCCCGAGGGCGTTCGCATAGGACAAAAGAAAAATCGTAATAATTCAGCCGTAAAAGTATGGGACAAACGCACGTATAAGAATTTGTCTAACGACGTGGAAATAGGCACACGCAATATTAAAGTTGCACTTAGGCGGCTGCGCAAGTTTGCGCGTACCGGTGCAAGTGACGAACTTGATGTTAGCAACACCATAAGTTCAACGGCGCGAAATGCAGGTTACTTAGACATTAAAATGGCGCCCCAGCGGCACAATGCTATTAAACTTCTTTTATTTTTTGATGTGGGCGGCTCTATGGATCCCCATATACAGCAGTGTGAAGAATTATTTTCTGCGGCGCATGCTGAGTTTAAACACATTGAATTTTTTTACTTTCACAACTGCATTTATGACAGTGTGTGGAAGGATAACAAGCGTCGAGGTGATGTGGTAAGCGATGTTTACAGCATTATTCATAAATATCCTAAAGACTATAAGGTTATTATTATAGGCGATGCGACTATGGGACCATATGAAATTACTTACCCAGGTGGTAGTGTAGAATTCTGGAATGAAGAGGCCGGCAGCGTATGGATGCAGCGTCTAATGAATCACTTTGAGTACGCAATTTGGTTAAACCCTCAGCCTAAACAATACTGGCTTTATCATGCGTCTATTCAAATAATGAAAGAACTCTTGAAAGATAAAATGTATCCTTTAACCTTAGAAGGATTAACCGATGGTATGAAAGCCTTATTGAAAAAATAAGCACGCTATATACCATTCCAGCTCAAAGAATATCGTGAAAAGACTCAATAAATATATTAGTGACACTGGCTTTTGCTCTCGCCGAGCAGCAGACGCCCTAATACAAACCAAGCAAGTTCGCGTAAATGGCGCACAACCAGAGCTGGGCACAAAAATAGGTGAGGGCGATAAGGTCACTATAAACGGCCAACTTATTTCACCTGTAGCCACAAATAAAAGTGACCGCGTGTATCTTGCTTACCATAAACCAGTTGGCATTACCTGCACGACTGAGCGCAAAATAAGCGGCAACATTATAGATGCGATTGGCTACAAACAGCGTATCTTCCCCATTGGTCGCCTTGACAAACCTTCAGAAGGATTAATTTTGTTGACCAACGACGGCGACATCGTCAACAAGATTTTGCGCGCTGAAAATGCTCATGAAAAGCTATATCGCGTTACCGTCGATAGACCCATTACGCCTGCATTTATTGAGCTGATGGGAAAAGGTGTACCTATACTCGATACCGTTACATTGCCATGTGAGCTCAAGCAGATAGGCAAGCATAGCTTTGAAATTGTATTAAAGCAGGGTTTAAATCGCCAAATTCGTAGAATGTGCGAGTATTTGAATTACAGCGTAAGCAATTTAGTCAGGAAACGCATTATGCACATAGATTTAAAAGGCCTCAGTGTGGGGCAATACAGACATTTAAGTGAACAAGAAATGCTCATAATGAACGTCGCATTAACCGAGTCAATGAAAACCGATTCAACAAAAATAGCAAGCCACTTACCGCCAGCTTCCGCACTATGACCACAGCAGTTATAGATAATAGCTTTTTCAAAGAGTTTAAAGTCCTTGCCTCCTTGGCTTGGCCTTTACTCATCGCCCAAGTTACGCAAACTCTCATGGGCGTGTCTGACACCATAATGGCGGGGCGCTATAATTCAGTCGACATGGCTGCTGTGGCCATTGGCTTTGGCATGAGTTTGCCGGTACTCATTTTTATGCAGGGAATAACCTTGGGGCTTTCGCCTATTATTTCTCGCTACGACGGCGCTAAAAACACGGCTGACGTGGCCAACGCTGTGCAGCAAATGCTGTATATATCGTTGGGAATGTCGGTATTTGTATTGCTGCTGCTGTTGGCTATTCCAGGCGCCGTAGGGGCAATTGATATGACGCCGGAACTCGCACAAAAAACAGGTGATTATTTATTCTACGTGTTGCTGTCGGCGCCTGCCTTTGGCATTTATCAAACCTTACGCAATTACTGCGAAGGTTTGTCTATAACGGTGCCGACCATGATGATAATGGCTACCGGTTTACTGGTGAATATTCCGGTTAACTATATTTTTATCAATGGCTTGTTTGGTATGCCTGAAATGGGCGGCGCAGGCTGTGGCTTAGCGACAATGCTGGTATTTTACACCATGGCGCTGGCCACATTTGCATACACTTTTTACGCCACAAAGCTAAAAAAATACAAGCTGTACGAGCGTTTTTTACCCATTTCAAAGCCTGACATAGATTATATGTTGCGCTTGGGTTTACCTATTGCCTTTACCCTATTGTTTGAAGTTGCGCTATTTGCGGTGGTTGCCGTAATGCTAGCACCTTTAGGTGCCCTTACTGTGGCGGCGCACCAGATAGCTCTTAATGTGTCTTCATTAATATTCATGTTGCCGTTAAGTATTGGCTTGGCACTGGCTATTCGGATTGGTTTTTTAATTGGTGAAGGTCGACACAACCACACTAAAAAAGCCTATTGGGCGGCTATGCTATTGGCCGTGAGCATGGTGGTGTTCACCGCCTCCACTATACTATTGTTTAATGATCAAATCGCCAGTATTTATAGTGGTGAAAAAGCGGTAATTACAGCAGCGGCAAGCTTGCTCATTTTGGCTGCTTTGTTTCAGTTTTCAGACGCTATTCAAGTCGTTTCAGCGAATGCGCTGCGTGGATATAAAGACACAAAAGCAATGCTGATTATTAGTTTTATTTCCTACTGGCTGGTAGGTTTTCCCGTAGGTGTGATGCTAGGATTAACCGATATGTTAGTGCCTAGAATGGCCGCCGCGGGATTTTGGATTGGCTTTATTACGGGTTTAAGTGTGGCAGCCGTGCTGTTATTTATGCGTGTCAAAGTGATACAAAAGAGGATTATAGACGACAGTTTAGTGAGAACATGATGAAGAAACTGCGTTTATTAAAGCTGCCAATCGCGGCATCGGGCGTGCTAACGCGACAGCATTTGCAAGAAATAGTTTCGATATAGTTATTAGCAGTTGTGAGTATCAGCTGCGCACTATTAATGCCCAGCCATTTGCTAATGAAATGGGTATTGCTACTTTAACATAAATTCATTTAGCGAATTAAAACAAGCGCTTTGGTCATACTCCGGTATAAATTTAAAACAATAATTGGCTTTATTGCTTGAATAACGCTATCTTCGGCGCTCCAAAAACTAAAAGGAATAACCATAATGTTATCAAAAAACAAACTATTGATCGCTTTATTTGCATCAACCATTGTTCTAGCTGCTTGCTCTGAGCCTCAAGGAGAGTCTGCTGAAGACGTTAAACAGGATGCTATGGAAATGGCTGCTGATGCGCAAGAAGAATCAACAGATATGCTCAATGACGCAACAGACGGCGTAAATAATCTTAAAGGCGAAGCTACCGAAGCATATGACGATGCCAAAGACAAAGCTGAAGACATGTACGGCGACGCTAAAGAAAGCACTGACGAAATGAAAGAAGAGACTGCTGAGAAAATGAAAGAAGCATGTATTGCGACTAAAGAAAGCCTTGGCCAAAGCACTGAAGATTGTTAATTAATAGTATTTTAGACGTGTTTTAATGTACGCCTAGTGTTATGAATTTATAAAAAAAGACAAAAGTTCTCATTTCTTTTGTCTTTTTTTTGTTTATTACGGCGATATTCACTTAATAATAAATGCAGCCCTATGGCTAGCGATTCATACTGAAACGTATCGTCACTTAACACTTTCGAACTCTTCTCAATATTGCAAGTGGGAACAGGTATATAATCCACCATGCTAGACTGCCGCCGCCACCCGAGCTTGGATCAAATGCAGCGATTTGATTTAAGCTAACTGTTATGGTTTGCTCAACAGCGGTGACGCCATCACTCACCGAAACGACATAGCTCACATTGTTGCCGACTGTAGGTGTTGTCAGATTAACGCTTGTACCGGTCACATCTCGGCCGTTTATCTGAATAAAAAGCGTATCGTTTTCAGGATCATTTGCAACAACGCTTATCGTGATTGAGTCACCGCCAATGGCGCTTATGGGAGCATTAACTGAGGAAATAATGGGTGAAGCATTGTTTACAACATTAATTACAATAGCGCCGGTACTTGAATTTCCATTGGTATCAGTAGCCGTGACGGTATACCTTAGCTGAGTGTCAGACTCAATCGCTGGCGCTAGCAAAGTATAACTATCTGCCAAGGTTGTAATACTCACAGCAGGCCCTGCTGTTTGCAGAAAACTTACTATTATATCGTCATTATTAGGCTCTGTAATAGACAGAGGTATGTTTAAGATCTGGGTTTCAGTTACGGTTAAGTTAGCAGTGTCGTTTCCATCAAAGCTCAGGATAGGCGCGCCTTCAACTTGAACAGAGGTAAAATTTTCGCTAGTTTCAGTATCAGCGAAAGAAGAAGAAATCAGTTCACTTTTCATATTTATTATTATTGGGCCAGCAAGCACGCCCTGCAGCGCTTCAATAGTGAAGTCCAAGGTGGTATTTGATGAAGATCCTGCTGGCTTGTTAACACGCCACACAATTTCATTGTTTATCAATTGACCGCTGTTAGTCGTAGAAAAATTGACAATTTTAACGCCTACCGGAATCGGTAATGTAATACGATAGTCGCGTGCTTCATTGCTCGGGTTTGCCTCAACCGTTACGTTTAATGACGTTCTTTCACCAGCCCGTAAGCGTGTTGCAATGCCGTCTATAAATACATCGTTGTCTACACGGGTAATGTCTATGTTTAGTAGTCCGATATCCTCTTCGCCAATACCGGTGCCCATGCCAACAGCGCCATAGTAATCCTCACCGCTTTGTGACTGCGGTAAATCATAAATAACGCGTAAATCAAACGGCATATCTGATTCCAATCTACTAGGCGCCTCTACGTTGAGGCTACTCCCGGCTACTTCGTTAGTAACTATTGCGTAACGCATCTCAAAAGTGTCAGGGCTATCGTTCGAGGGTAAATAATTTTGAACCGCAATAAAATAGGTGCCTGCTTTAGGATAGTTAATATGTATTTCGTCTAAATAGTTTGTAGTGACACTGCGCGCAATTTCCTCAATAAGTGAAGGTGTACCATTGTCGTCGGCATCAAATAGCACAAATAAGTCTATATCTCGTGAGCTGGTTTTTTTAATTCGCGTCACCAAGCGTTTCGCACCTTCCATAACCCTTACTTGGGTTATATTTACGCCTTCATTTACATTGTCTAAGTAACTACTTGTATCACTATCTGCGCCAATAGTGGATTTGACTGAATTGGCTTTAACAGGCTTATACGCTTTAAGTTCGAAATTCTCAATACTGATAGCGTCTATATCTTTTATTAAGAAGGAGTCGTTGCTGCGCCTAGCACTTATGTCGATGCTAAGAGGAAAGTTACCGATAGATGATAATATACTCACCGGCAATGATACATCAGGTAAACCGGGCGAAGTAAATCTTGCCAGTGCAAACGAGTAGTCAGTTTTTGAAGCCTGTAGGCTATTAATGCTAAATGATACCCTTTGTGACTGACCGGTTAACAGGGTAAAGCGAGAGGGTGTGGCCTCAACCCTAAGGGCAGGTGAAATAACAACTTGTTCATAGTCAAACGCAGCGTCTGTTGTCGCGGTAAACGTGCGCGACCATGTGCAAATACCAGCACATCGATTGTCGGTTATTGAGGGTAGGTTAAGGCTTCTAGGTTCACCCAATCTATCAGGGTCTGCATCTGCATAGTTAGCGGACGTTTCGCTCATAATAAGGGGACTCGCAATCGCCTTGTCTACTTGTACTCTACCAGAGCCCATATCGAAAAAGTCAGCATAAATGGTGCGTGTAGATGTTTCGTCATCTTTTTTAACGCTAGTAATGGCGGTTAATGCCATTGCCGATCTTATTTCATCTGGTCCCCAGTTTGGTTTAGCGGACTTAATTAAAGCAGCACTGCCGGCAACATGCGGACTAGACATAGACGTACCGTCTATTGTTGAGAAGTTACTTGCGGCGGGCTCTTGCCCATCATGACCGAGCTGTTCGTCGGCGTAGGCGGCAAAAATACGGCTGCCTGGCGCGGTTATGGTGGGTACCAAAGTGCTGATGCTTTTGTTTGGTCCGCGAGAAGAATAATTAGCCATCACATCTACCCGACTGGTATCAATGACTTGAGATGGCACCCCAGGGCTTATACTAGCGCTATGATTTCGACCTGATCTAAGCCAGTCTTTTAAGTTATTACCGTTGTTGGCGTTAAGATGAATGCCGGGTATTACGTATTGGTCACTGGCTAAAAAGGTTTCGCCGCCGTCTACATTTACTAATACATAGCCGCCTGCGCCGCCATCGCGCACGTGCATGGCTTTTTGAATACGCGCGATATTGCCCCTGTCACAGACCACTATTTGACCATTAAAAGTACCGTTTGGGAAAGGCTCTAAACACTGCGCCGGATCGCCGCCCGGGTCGTTAGGATTAATAAAGCTTCCTGCATAAACAATGGCGGCAGTTAATGATCCTGTGTTACTTTGCCCTGGCATTGCATTTAGTGTACTTGATCCGCCGCTAAACGACCCTAACTGTTTGATAAATAAGTTTTCACGACCGTGTTCACTGGCCGCCACACTGGTATACCATGGTGCTGTCTTTTCTGAACTAAGTGCTTCAGGGCCATCGTTGCCAGCAGATACCGCCACAAATATACCGGCATTTCGGGCTGACAATAAAGCCTGTTCCACCGGATCAAGCCAAGGGTTATTACCGCCACTTATTGAAAAGTTAATGACATCTACTTTGTCTTTAATAGCGTCGTCTATCGCCTTCAAAATAGCACTTTCTTTACAATCGCCGTAAAAATCGCCGGCTTCTTTGGTGCCGCCGTAGCATACTTGATACGAAATGATATTAGCGCGCGGGGCAACCCCTGACACTTGAGCAAAGATAAAACCGGTGGGCGTGCCTGAGCTGCGCTCTTCACCTTCACTTGGGGTCACTTCATCAACGTTAAGCAATATGTTGCCTGCGGCAATGGACGCCACATGACTGCCATGACCGCCGTAATCTTCACCGTTTCGCGGTAAGTTAGGCGGAAAAACACTGGTGTCGCTATAGTCGTTGGTGATGTCAGTGTAGCTGTAAACCCCAATAAGTTTGTTGTTACATAGTTCGGGAAAATTTCGGGCGCAATCGCCTAAGTAATTGCCGTTGCCGCGAGGGTTAGTATGAATATATCCGTCGCCTGCTACTTCGGCAAATGATGGATGGTCGGTGTTTATGCCTGAATCGATAATACCAATAACAATTCCTTCGCCAGACGTTTGCCCAACACCAGGAAATGCGGTGCCATCCCATACTTTTGGTGCGCCAATAAGCATTGGGCCGCGGTCGGCGTTAAGTTTTCTGATTTGTTCTCTTTGAATGTTCTTAACGTGCTTCAGCTCAGATAAACGTTGGGCTTGGGCCTGAGTTAGGCGCACGGCCATGCCGTTAATGCCATACTGGTAGCGTGCCAGTGGTTTAATAGTAAATACTTGCGCTGCGCTTTGGTCCAAAAAACCTTGTTGCTGATGCAAAATTTTAGCCATTTGCTTGCTCACTGCTTCGTTTTGTGTCGAGCTAGCGCCTCGTTGTTTATTGACGCGATTTGTTTGCTGCTTTTGTGAGCTTATTTGAGAAAGCGCTCGCGGCTCTTGTGCCACGGCTGGTTCACTTAATTGAATAATATAGGTGTACAGCGTATCTTTGGGTAAATCAGGCTCATAAATAAATTGTTTACGCCTTAGTTCTAAATCTTTGCTTATATTGGAACTGCTTTTTACAACCTGCATGGGCGTCTGCAAAGTAACGTGAGCATTTTTCATTGCCAACAAAGCTTGGCTATTAAGCGCATAAGAATTTGTTATCTTGTTACCCGCGCTGGCAAAAGACGCTGCGCATAAGACAATGCATACGCTAACAATAATTACTCTATGAAAATACATTCATTTCCTCTGATATTTATTTGATATCGAATATGGTCTTTACCAGATGAAGCTGTTTGAGTCTTGTAGTAGTCAGAACCTAATGCGTCATTAAGGGTTTGGATTTTGGATTATTGTCTACAAATCTATTGAAAGTGTAAATCTAGCCGTATAAACAGTATATATATGTTATCTGCTTTGAAAGTGTAGTTTGCATTAATAGTTTTTAATTATATGTAGTAAAATATAAACATACTTTTTACAAATAGGATGTATATCCTAGTATTTGCGTGAAACTATGAATTAGCTCACACTTAAAATTTGTCATTCCTATGATTTAGCAATACAGACAAACTCAAGCTTTATTAGTATAGAGGTACAAAAGCGTCAAAATAAGACCCCTAGCGTTTGTTTATAAAAGTGCTTAATTTATCAGCAAAAGTATATATTTTACAAGGTAACGGTGTTAACAATGCAAGAGAGAAATCATTTACACGGCATTAAGCCAATATTTGAAGTAAACATTATTAAGAATGGCTTACTTGAAATACCTATGCTGCAATTGTTAGACGAGCATGGTGAAGAAAAAAACAAGCAGCAGTCCCCCAAATTGAGTAAAGAAGAAGCGCTTAAAATATATAAGAGTATGGCTTTTACGCGTTTATTAGACGATCGCATGATTGGTGCTCAGCGCCAAGGCAGAATTAGCTTTTACTTGGCCTGTAGAGGAGAGGAGGCCGCAATAGTCGCCTCTGCTGCCGCATTAAGCAGCGACGATATGATTATGTCGCAGTATCGCGAACAGGGTGCACTTGTGTACCGCGGCTATACTACTGATCAGTTTATGAATCAGATGTTTAGTAATCATCTTGACCCAAATAAAGGCCGTCAAATGCCGATCCACTACGGCGACAAAGCGCTAAATTTTATGACAATATCGTCACCGCTTGGCACCCAAATACCGCAAGCTGCAGGCTACGCATATGGCCAAAAAATGGCCGGTACACCTGCCGTAACTATTTGTTACTTTGGTGAAGGTGCTGCCTCAGAGGGCGATTTTCATGCAGGGCTAAATATGGCCGCCGTGCTTAAATGCCCCACCATTTTCTTTTGTCGTAATAACGGCTATGCCATTTCAACGCCCTCACAAGAGCAGTTTGTGGGCGACGGTATTGCCTCTAGAGGTGTAGGCTACGGCGTGCCCACCATCAGAGTAGACGGTAACGACGTGCTGGCTGTTTATGCCGCTACGCAAACCGCGCGTAAACTAGCTTTAGCCGAAAATACCCCGGTGCTAATTGAAGCTATGACCTATCGCCTTGCTGCGCACAGTACCTCAGATGATCCCAGTGGCTATAGAAGTAAAGACGAAGAAGCTAAATGGCAGTTAAAAGATCCGCTGCTGCGTTTTGCGCGTTATTTAGATTCGAAAGGCTGGTTTGATCAAAAAGAGATGGATGCATACCTAGATAAAAGTCGTGAAGACATACTGGCAGCGTTAAAACGCGCTGAAAAAGTGCCGGTAAACCCGCTCAAAGATATCATTGAGGATGTGTATGATACTCCGCCATGGCATCTCAAAAAGCAGTTATCAGAGTTAGAAAGCCATATTGCCAAGTATCCACAAGACTATCCAAAAACGGCAGGGAGATAAGACTATGGCAAAGATGAATCTACTACAGGCTATTAACAACGCTCTTGTCACCACCATGGAAGCCGACGAGAAGGTCATGGTGTTTGGAGAAGATGTAGGCCAATTTGGGGGTGTTTTCAGAGCCACTTCAAACTTGCAGGAAAAATTTGGCAAGTCACGCTGCTTTAATACCCCCCTCACTGAACAGGGCATTATTGGTTTTGCCAACGGCTTAGCCTCGCAGGGCTCAGTGCCCGTAGCTGAAATCCAATTTAGTGACTACATTTTTCCTGCATTTGACCAAATTGTGAATGAAACGTCTAAATGGCGCTATCGCTCTGGCGGTCAATTTAGCTGCGGTACCTTAACTATTCGCACCCCTTACGGCGGCGGTATTGCAGGAGGTCTTTATCACTCGCAGTCACCTGAAGCTTTTTTTGCCCATATTCCGGGTATGAAAGTAGTAATTCCACGTAACCCTAAACAAGCAAAGGGCTTGTTAATTGCCAGTATTCGTGACGACAACCCGGTGCTTTTCATGGAGCCTAAAAAGATTTACCGCGCATCGGTAGGGGACGTGCCTGAGAACGATTATGAGCTACCCTTAGGCAAAGCCGATATTGTAGCAACCGGCACCGACATTACCTTATTAGCATGGGGTGCCCAGGTAGAAGTCCTTGAAAAAGCAGCTGAAATGGCTAAAAAAGATGGTATTTCGTGTGAAATTATAGATCTGCAGAGTATTTTGCCTTGGGATGCTGAGACCATTTTTCAGTCGGTGTATAAAACAGGCAGATTACTCATTAATCATGAAGCGCCCTTAACTGGCGGTTTTGCTAGTGAAATAGCTGCCACCGTTCAGCAAGAATGTTTTTTATATTTAGAGGCGCCAATTGCACGTGTTTGTGGTCTTGATACGCCTTATCCCTTAGCGCATGAAAAAGAATACATGCCTGATCACTTAAAAACGTACGAAGCAATAAAGCGCACACTAGATTACTGAGGTTTTACGCACATGAACGATTTTATATTACCTGATATTGGCGAAGGCATTGTTGAGTGTGAGTTGCTTAAATGGCTAGTGGCCGAAGGCGACACCGTGGTTGAAGATCAGCCTATCGCTGAGCTTATGACCGACAAAGCAACGGTCGAAATACCCGCTATGCACAACGGTATAGTCAGCAAGCTTTATTATAAAGAAGGCGATATTGCTCGGGTGCATGAGCCTTTGTTTGCGATGCAGTCATCAAGCGATGAGCGCGCTGAAACAGTCGAGCTTAGCCCTGAAAGTGAAGTGCAGCCAAGTAACGCCACAGCTTCTGGCTCGGCGCAAATTGAGTCATTCATATTACCTGATATTGGTGAAGGTATTGTTGAATGCGAGATTATGCAATGGCTGGTCAGTGAAGGCGATGTGGTGAGTGAAGACCAGGTAGTGGTAGAAGTAATGACAGACAAAGCCGTGGTTGAGATACCAGCTAAATACAACGGTAAAATAGTTAAGTTACACTATGCAAAAGGTGATATTGCCGGTGTTCATACGCCTTTATTTGACCAAGAGATAGACGGCGGTGCACAAGACTCAACTAATATCAGCAACACTTCTGCGTCTTCAGCAGAGCCGGCGTTACATCATTCGCTGAAGCCACCCGTTGTAAGCTCTATTGCAGGCAGTGCAAGTGATACAAATAAGCATCAGCAGGGCGAAAAATACGAGCCGCCTGTTCAAGTCAGCCGTGCGATTGCGAGTCCGGCAGTAAGACGCTTAGCCAAAGAAAATGAAATTTCTTTGAGTGATGTAAAGCCAACGGGTCGCAAAGGTAGAGTGTTAAAGCAAGATATTATGCAGGCGCTTTCTAGCCATAAAGAGCATTTGCAAGCGACGCAAAATACTCAAACCGCGCCAAGCTCAGCGCAAACTTCAGGCATTGAAAAAGCTTCATCAAACGATGACAGGGTAGAAAGCATTAAAGGTATTCGCGCCGCCATGGGCAAGCAGATGATGGCCAGTGTTAGCACTATTCCGCATTTTTCGGTGTCGGATGAACTGTGCATGGACAAGCTAATTGCCTTGCGTAGTAATCTCAAACCTGTATTTGAAGCTGAATCGGTAAAGCTGAGCTTCCTGCCTTTCTTTATTAAAGCACTGTCGCTGGCTATGAAAACATACCCGGTATTAAATAGTAGGCTGAATGAGGCAGGCACCCAGCTCACCTATTTAAGTGCACATAACATTGGCATTGCGGTTGATTCAAAAATAGGTCTGCTTGTGCCCAATATTAAAAACGTTGAAAGCCTTTCACTGTTTGATATAGCGCAGCAGTTAAACGGAATTATTGAGCGGGCTCGCTTAGGAAAGCTCAGTAATGCCGAGCTTTCGAATGGATCGATTAGCCTGTCGAACATTGGGGCTATTGGGGGTATTACCGCCACACCGGTTATTAACAAACCCGACGTGGCAATAGTTGCCTTAGGTAAAACACAAAAACTGCCTCGCTTTACGCCCAGCGGTGATGTTTTTGCCAGTAATATTATGATGGTAAACTGGTCGGGAGATCACCGCGTGATTGATGGCGCCACAATGGTGAAATTTAACAACTTATGGATGGATTATCTCTGTCATCCTGAAAAAATGTTAGTACACTTGCGCTAATATATTAAATAACTTACCGTCATATGACAGGAGTATCTCATTGCTAAGTTACCAACACGCATTTCATGCCGGTAATCACGCTGACGTTCTAAAACACGTAGCCCTGTGCGCTCTTATTAGAGCGCTCAGGGTCAAAACCAGACCTTTTTTTTATTTGGATACGCATGCTGGTAATGGCTGTTATGATATTCAAGAACAAAGCCATCACGATGAAGTAGCGGCGCGTTTTTTACAAGAAACGCCCGAAACACCGGCGATTATTGTTGATTACATGCGTCTTATTCAGCCTTATATAGCTAAACTTAATTATCCAGGCTCACCCCTTGTGGCGTGGGAAATGCTTGGCTTATTAGCACAAGAAAAAGGCGTAGATAAAAACACCTTTGCCGATGTTAATATGCATATTAGTGAGCTTCATCCAAGTGCTTATAACGATCTTAAACAGTGGACAAGCCATACCGAATTTCATTGTCACCACCGAGATGGTTTTGAGCTACTCAATGCACTAACGCCGCCAAAGCCTAACAGAGGTTTAGTGTTAATTGATCCCCCTTATGAACAAGCAGGTGAATATGAACAAATTGTTGAATCGATGGGCAAAGCATTGCGTAAGTGGCAAAATGGGATATATGCCATATGGTATCCGCTGTTGTCACCGCAGCGGATAGACAGAGTCAGCGGCAATACAAAAGACACGCCAAAACATGGGTTAAGTGAAAAAATGCTGCTCGCTTTCACTGAACTTGCCGCTGTGCACAAAATAGGCTTGCTCGACATTCGGTTTGCGCATCAAACACCTAGCGAAATTGTGGGCATGTACGGTTCGGGAATGGTGGTGTTTAATCCGCCGTGGCAAGTAAATTCGACCTTGAAATCTGCGCTTGAGTATCTAAAAACAACAGCTCATGCTAGTGCAAGTGACCTTTCTAAAGTGTCAATGTTAGTAGAACCTCTCTAACAATGGCAGTACTGCTATTACGCCATATCAGCAATAAACTGCGCGTTTTGCAGATTATAGTCTATTCTATGTTACACGCGAGGGGCTTACAAAATTAAAGAGCTAACGCTTAAACATTTTTATATACCAGATGATCAGTCGGTGTATTTGCTGTCACATAAAGATGCTAAAAAATTAAAAAACTGGTTTGCCCTGTGCGAGAAACAGCTTGAAAGGCTTGGCTATTTTAATGTTGAATTAATTGGCAAAGGTGCATTTGGTTTTGCCTTTGCTGGAAAATCTGCACTAGGAGAAGAGCGCGTATTCAAATTTTCGAAGGTAACGCTGCCCCAACACGTGCAAGACAGATTCGAAGAAGAAGCTTACATGCAAGGGCTGTTGCTTCACCCAAATATTCCCAAAGTTATCGCTTTTCAGAAAATTAAACGTCAGTCTATTTTAGCCATGAAACGCGCGCCTGGTGAAGATTTAGAACAGTTTTCGCTAAAATGCGGCCCTCTACCTATTACTACTTTGCTCAGTATTTTAGTCTCTTTGTGTGATGTATTAATGAGTTTACGCGGTTTTTTTGAAAACGGGGTGAGTAGACCAATTGTGCATGGCGATGTGAAACCCTCTAATGTGGTGTGGGATGACAGCACCGACACCTTAATGCTGATTGATTGGGGTTCTTCTGTATTTGCTCAACTTGATAATCAAGGGCAACATATTGGCAACAATGTCATGGATTTAATGTCCGGCGACATACAGCAAACCAACGCCCGACTTGGCGACGTATATTTTATTGGCGATGATCAGTTAAGTGGCAAACTGTCGTCACCTCGCTTTGATGAACAAGGCTTAGCCTCGACCATCTATGCTTTAGCGTCGGGCCAATCGTCGCGCTTCGGCTGCCATGTAATTAAACCTACATCCTTAGGTTTACCTCAAGCTTTAGCACAGTGTTTAGAAGCGATGTTAAGCGATGACCACGCTACTCGATTGCGCGGCGGCGATTACTTGTTTAAAAATTACCATCACTTTAAGCGTATTGTGGTAAAAGATGTGGTGGACGACAGTATTTGTTCATTACCAACGTGGATAAGTAAAACAACTAAAGATATTGAAACCGTTGTATACAGTTCCAGAAAGTCCTTTTTGCGAGACCAAGAGGGCTTTGACAAGGCCAATTTAAACTATATCAACGATGCTCAATTTGACCGTTATTATAAAAACTTTCTGCACGGCATGGGCGAAACTGAAAAAGCGTTTATTTCGGCCGTGAGTCGTTTGGGAAAATACCCAGTGGTAGGAGGCCTAGCCATTCGCTGGCAAAAAGACGGTATGTACGTAGACTCGTCGTTAAAATTATACAACCCCAGCATGCAATATTCATTCGATAGAAGTGTCGATAACATGATAAACCTAGCTAGAGCTATTGACGGAAAAGGCGTGTTTAAATCGTGCATGTTTAACGCAAAGAACACGCTGCACGTTGAGCGCCGAAATGAACACGCTAACTTTATTCCAAAGCAAAACATGCTGATAGGGTATGAAGTCAGCAAAGTGTCGGTTGCAGAAGATCAATCCCGTATGCATTCTTACTTTGAAGACGGTGAAGACCCTGATGAGCTTTTAAAATTGCCCGAACCTTTACTACAAAGACTACGCTTGCTCAATAATATCCATCATACTGGCTGCATCATATTTGAGGCACTGCCTAAGCATCTTAAAGTTCACAGTTACGTAACGCTCTTAGACCATTCTAAAGAAGAAGCTTTTAAAAAACTGCTGAATGACATTATTACGTTTATTCCGACCATTGAAGGCTTAGGGATATCGGGTTTTATGAAATTACCTTATAAAGATACGCGTTTTTTTGAATTGCAGCGAGCGTTACCCACCCGTTTTTACCCCAGAAACCCTTACCATCCTTAGCGCAAGGGCGCGTGTGTTTGTATCATCTTACACGTAAAGCGATTAGGAATACGTGTGAAGAGCTGGATGTTTTGTAGTCAATAATCATTCAACCAAACTTAGTCGCCTAACTGGTCGCACTAATAGTCCATTTAAGCGTCTTTTATTTGCTTCTATGAGTGGGTGTTTTTAGAGTATCGAGTTACGCCGACCATAAAAAAAATAATAAAGGCTAAGCATGTTTTCAAAAGCGTGTGGTGCTGGTCTCACTAAAAGCACACTACAGAGAAACTTTATATGCAAAATCATACATAGCAGCAGCGGCAAGCCTTGGTCACCGGTGAGTTTGTGACTATTAATAACGAGCGTTACTATGCCATTAAAAACGTAGACCAAATGGAACCGTTTTTATCACCGTGGTGCCAATTACCCATTGTTTACTGTATGAATAACGCTAAGCGAAGCATGGGATCGATTGTTAACAATGATCAACACACGCTGTGTATTGACGGCCTCAGTGTTGACGCTGAACACATTGGTGAGTTGTTCAAACGAACGGGGACTACTAGTCGTATCATGGTGGACTTTGATACATCTGCGTTATTCGACGCTTAGTCTTAAAGCGTCGATGAGTGGCGCATCTGTAGGGCTGTATAATAGCTATTTATAAGTGTGTCTTTAATCACTATACTTGGGCGCAAACATGCACTTTTACCCTTGTTAATTGGAGATCACATGAGCGATGCTCGTTTACAGTCATTATTTGAGTTAACAGCACTCGAAAAAGGTTTATATGAAGGTAAAAGTTGGGATTTGGGATTTCCAGCATTATATGGTGGTCAAGTATTAGGGCAATCGGTTATAGCGGCCTACAGAAGCTTGCCCGATGACAGGCGCATTCATTCCTTTCACAGTTATTTTTTATTGCCCGGAGACGCGACCAAGCCGGTTACATATGAAGTTGAGACAGTGCGCGATGGCAGAAGTTTTTCAGCCAGGCGCGTAAAAGCGATTCAAAACAAACGCACTATCTTTTATATGACCGCGTCGTTTCAAAAGGTAGAAGAGGGCTTAAGTCATCAGTTTAGTGCAATGCCTGATGTTCCCAAGCCGGAATCGGTTGAAAAAGATATTAAATTTCATGAGGTGAATTTTAGTAAATTATCGAAAAAAATGAAGGAAGCCTTGCCGTTTCATCGACCCGTAGATATTCGCACCATTAATGCTTCGCACATGTTTGACACCGTAAAACGTGAGCCTAAACGACAGCTTTGGTTTAAAGGCAGGGATGAAACATCTAACGATGTAGGGTTGAATCAGGCTTCACTTGCTTATGCATCAGACTTTCAATTTTTAAGCACGGCGCTTGGTGCACACGGCTTAGCTATTCAAGATAAGAACTTGCGCTTAGCGACTATTGATCACGCTATGTGGTTTCATCATTCGTTTCGATTTGACGATTGGTTAATGTACGATATGGAAAGCCCCTTTAGCGGCAATGGACGCGCGCTGGTTCAGGGCAAAATTTATAACAAAGAAGGTTTATTGGTTGCTTCGTCTGTGCAAGAAGGTTTGTTGAGACTGGCTAAAACAGAGTGATTGAGTATAAATATTACTAGCCGTTTATTATGATTTGTTATGCGCATACTCAGCAGGGGAAGCCAAATTAAAAAGGCCTGGAACAAACGTTCCAGGCTTAGGGGGTGGCTCATTTAAGAGCCTTGCGCTAACTTGTACTAACTACAACGACATGAGGCTTCCACAAAAGCCTCTTTTAATATCAAACTTTTAACATCGAACTTTGCACTGCATACTTTCTTACCGCATATTTCCTAGTATAATATAATACATAGAAGCATCGCGTATAATTATTAGGCTAATGGCACTATACCGTATTTGTGAGTTAAAGATAAAGTGCTTTTTAGTATAAATAGATCGCAGGCTTGTATTTGATGGTACTATTTTACGAATATGCTTATATGCAAAGCCAAAATGTCGCAATTAAAGCCTTTGGCTGGCATACATTAAGTGTTTCACTATGATTAAAATTCTTAAAAAATAATACCCAAAACATAATAAAAGAGGGCAGTTATGCTGCACAAAATCTGGCTGGCTTTTATTGTCAGCTCCTTCATTGCCACATGTATTAAGGTGGTTGTTACCGGCGACATGGGCAGCTTTGAACAAGTCATGACCGCCGTTACCAGCATGGCACGCACCAGTGTTGATATAGCCCTTGGCCTTATAGGCTTACTGGCTTTTTGGTTAGGCATATTTAAAGTAGCCGAAAACTCAGGCTTAATCGCTAAATTTTCAAGACTGTTGGCCCCGCTGCTGTGCCGTATAATGCCTGATATACCAAGAGATCATCCTGCGCTTGGCAGTATTACCATGAATATGTCGGCAAATATTCTTGGCCTTGACAACGCAGCAACGCCTTTTGGCATAAAAGCCATGCAGGATATGCAAACCTTATCCCCGGTAAAAGATACGCTGACAAATTCCCAAATATTATTTTTAGTGTTAAACACCTCGTCTGTGACCTTATTTCCTATTGCTGTATTTTTGTATCGAGCAGAGCAAGGCGCAGCGCAGCCAACCGATGTATTTATTCCTATTTTGCTGGCCACTAGCGCATCCACTTTAGTGGGTTTGATGGTCACCTGCGCAGTGCAAAAAGTGAATTTATTTAACCGCGTGGTGCTAATTTACTTAGTCGGTGCTTTTAGTTTGTTAGCGGCAGTTATGCTTTACTTTTCAAGGTTAGCCGCTGATCAGCTAGCCAGTCAATCGAGTTTAATTGCCAACTTTGCACTAATGACCTTCATTGTTGCCGTCTTAGTGATTGGCTGGCGTAAAGGTCAAGACACCTACGAACAATTTGTTGAGGGTGCTAAGCAAGGTTTTGACGTGGCGGTGTCTATTATCCCTTTCTTATTGGCGATGCTATTCGCCATTGGAATGTTGCGGGCCAGCGGAGTTATGGAGTTTGTCACTGATCAGGTGGCTTTCTTGGTTGCCTTAGTAGGACTAGACACCCGCTTTGTAGATGCGCTACCTACCGCAATGATGAAACCATTAAGTGGCTCTGGTGCTCGAGCACTTATGATTGAAACGATGCAGTTTCACGGCGCTGACTCTTTTGTAGGGCGTTTAGCATCGGTTATGCAAGGCTCCACTGAAACCACCTTTTACGTACTGGCAGTTTATTTAGGCGCCGTTGGCATAAAACACAGCCGCTACGCGGTTGGCTGTTGTTTAGTAGCTGATTTTGCGGGCATTTTTGCAGCGATTATGGTGTCGTACTGGTTTTTTGGGTAAAGTATGTATTTTGGTTAGGTTACTTTGCCATTAACTGGTATCAAACTGAAATGCAGTCGCTTATGCGAAGCCAGTTTATAACTTGGCCTTGGCTAATATTTTACTTGATGTACACTAGTGTTACCTTCTTATTAGCCGTTGTGCCCAATAGAGAAAAACCATGGACCTACGCGGTCATAGACGGTGCGCTTTTAGGCCTAGCCAGCTTCGGGGCATACAACCTTACAGCCTATAGCATAATAGAAGGTTTTACGCTTAAAATTATGTTGATTGATTGGGTGTGGGGTACATTTTTAACCAGTTGTTGTGCGACCGCGGGATGGTTTGGTTTTCAGGCATATTGCAAAAAAAGCTGAGCCTTGGTGTGCGAGAAAGTATGTATTAAAGCTTACATAAATAATGACGGACTACGGCGCACCACGATACACTACCGCAGAATGATATAGCTTGATTATTCCCCTAAAATTGAATGGCCTATGTTTGCCAACATGCTACATAAAGCAATAAGCGGCAGGCCAATCAGACTGTTAGGATCATCACCTTCTAGCTTTTCAAATAAGCTAATGCCTAAGCCTTCTACCTTAAAAGCACCGGCGCAGTCTAAAGGTTTTTCTCGTGTAATATAATCATTGACCTGCCTAATATTTAGCGTTCTAAAATAAACAGAATAGGGCACGACAATTAATTGTTTGTGCCAGCCAATAGTTCTGTTAGGCGAAGGTGATATTACACACAAGCCAGTGAGCAACGTCATTTTTTGACCACTTACCTGCATAAGCTGCTCAAGCGCGCGGGCATGGGTGAGCGGTTTTCCTAAAATTTTATTGTTTTGCGTTAGCGCAATTTGATCTGACGATATAATAATATGCGACGGATATTGCTTAGCTAGTGCCTCAGCCTTTTGTTCGCTAAGTCTACTCACCAGATCATGCGGCATTTCAGCACTTATAGGTGACTCATCAATGTTGGGTGCTACCTGAATAAAGTTTAGGCCTAACTGTGACAACAAAGCAGCGCGGTATTTTGAAGAAGAGGCAAGTAAAATAGGGTAATGCTGATTTTGGATAATGGGCATAGCTTGAGAAAGAACAAGTAATAGGATAATTGCCGTAATTGTACAACCATAATAATTAAAATACTCAACTGTGTTCGTAAAATACTTGTATTAAATATTTCGTAGAAACTGAAGTAATGCCAGCTTGAAAGTTGTTTCCTGCATAAGTTTTTCCTAGTGTGATAATCGCCGAGCTTTTTAATGTAAGGACAATTTAAATGAAAGCGATTTTTGCTATTTTGCTGTTTGAGCTAATTAACATTACGACCCCGGTATCCTTCAGCTGCTGAATTTTGCGTTTAAGTTGCTTGTTGCTTGTTGCTTAATAACTTCTTTACTTACTCGAAGAATCTATCGGGCCAATCTTGATTTCTAAACAAGCTGTTTAATGTAAAGAATAGTACAGGCTAAGGTTGCTCAATCACGTGTCTACTAAGGTCAAACTAATGAAAAGCTTTGACTAATGCTATACAAATATATATCATGCGCGCGCTATGACAAATGTGAAATTACCAAAAAAACTAGATCCAAACAAAAGCGCGCAGTTGCGGTCGAAGTACGATGGCGTTTATTTTGCGCGTGAAATGTTACGATACAGCTCAGCGGTAGCGGATGCTGCGCCTGAAGTGCATGTTAAAATTGAGTTTTCAAAAGACGCGCAGAGTCTTACTTACTTTAACGGTGAAATGCGTTCGCAGGTGCAACTAATTTGTCAGCGCTGTAATGAAGTGTTTGACCACTCAGTTCACACTGAGTTTTGTTACACACCCGTGCAGGGGAGTGAGCAAACAGACCTATTACCAGACGCATACGAACCGGTACAGGTCGATGACCAAGGAGAGGTCGATTTATTTGAACTGCTTGAAGATGAATTAATTCTATCTTTGCCTTTAGTGCCCTTACATTCTCATGAGGAATGTAAGGTAAAAGCTGAAAATATGCAGTTTGGAGACATCGAACCGGGACCAGTGCGTGAAAACCCATTTGCGGTTTTAAAAGAACTTAAGCGAGACTAGGAGTAACCCATGGCGGTACAGAAAAGTAGAAGAACACGCTCTACGCGTGGAATGCGTCGTTCACATGACTCATTACCAGGCGCGACATTGTCGGTAGATGCGACCTCTGGCGAAACTCATCGTCGTCACCATGTGACAAATGATGGTTTTTACAAAGGTGAAAAAGTGACGGCAAAGTAAGCATTCAGGCTTATATTTGTGCATGTCACAATAGCAATAGATATCATGGGGGGCGATCGCGGCCCCCATGTTTTTTTATCTGCGACACAAAAAATCCTTTCAAATTTTGATGCGGTAGCCATTATTATATGTGGCGATCAAACATCTATTACATCTTTTAAATCTAGCTTAGCAGTCTATGCAAATCGCGTTACCTACGAGATATGTGAGCAAATTGTCGAGATGACCGATAATCCGGCTATGGCCATTCGGCAGAAAAAATGCTCAAGTATGCGTAAAGCCCTCGACTTGACCCAGCAAGATATTGCTAACGCCTGCGTAAGTGCTGGCAACACCGGTGCTTTAATGGCAATGGCGTACTATGTGCTTAAGACTATTCCGGGAATATCAAGACCGGCGCTGTGTACTTTACTGCCAACACAAAACCGAAAGAAAGTCCTGCTGCTAGATTTAGGCGCCTCTATTAACTATAACGCTGAGAATCTTTTTCAATATGCGCTCATGGGCTCTGTATTTATGCAGCAAACTCAGGGTATTGCATCTCCCGCAGTAGCGCTATTGAATGTAGGCGAAGAAGATACAAAGGGCAACAGCCTTGTTAAACATGCCAACATCTTAATAAAAGAATGCGGTGCAATAAACTATGTGGGTTATGTTGAAGGTGATGATATATTTGCCGGTGAAACCGACGTGGTGGTAACTGACGGATTTACCGGTAATGTAGCGCTTAAAGCGAGTGAAGGCATAGCTAAATTCTTAGTTGAAGAAATTAAAACGCTGACGAAAGAAACCTTAATTGCGCGTATTCTAAGCAAACTTGCGCTGCCACTTATCAAAAGCTTGTTTCAACGTATGAACCCCGACCAGTATAACGGAGCCAGTCTGTTAGGATTGCGGTCCACCGTTATAAAAAGTCACGGAAATGCGTCTACGGAGGCCTGCTACTACGCCATCGTACAAGCAATTAATGAAGCTCAGCAAGCAGTTCCTGATAAAATAAAAGCGAAGATAGAACAAGAATTAATGGAGCACTAGTAAATATGTATTCCCGAATAATTGGCACGGGTAGCTATTTTCCTAAAGACGTACGCAGCAATGCCGACCTAGAAATTATGATTGATACGTCCGACAAATGGATAACAGACCGCACCGGCATTAAAGAAAGACGACTTATAGGTGCAGATGAAACCGTCGCCACAATGGGAGCACAAGCGTCATTGAAGGCGCTTGAAGCCGCGCAATTGCTGCCTAGTGATATAGATATGATTGTTTGTGCAACTACTAGCGGGCGTTACGCGTTACCCAGCTCAGCCTGCGAAATTCAAAAAATTCTCAAAGTAGACAATATTCCCGCATTCGATGTGGCTGCGGCATGCGCAGGGTATTGCTATGCGTTAAGTGTCGCCGACCAGTACATCAAAAGTGGCATGGTGAAGCGTATATTAGTAATAGGCAGTGACTGCTTGAGCCGTCTAATTGACCCTAAAGACCGCTCAATGATCATTTTGTTTGGCGATGGCGCTGGTGCAACCATATTAGAAGCCAGTGAAGAGGCTGGTATATTGTCTACGCATATTAATGCGGCAGGCTCGTATTCTGATTTATTGCACGTAGGCAACCCAACACGCGGCGATGAAGCCTCGGTGCATGAAAATTGGGGCGGCATGAAAGGCAATGAAGTGTTTAAAGTTGCGGTCACGAAACTAAGTGAGATAGTTGAAGAAACTCTGGCGGCCAATAACATGGCAAAATCTGATTTAGATTGGTTGGTGCCACATCAAGCCAATTTTCGGATTATAAAAGCTACCGCTAAAAAATTAGATATGTCGCTTGACCAAGTGGTGTTAACACTTGAGAAATATGGCAATACCTCAGCGGCGACCGTACCTACTGCGCTAGATATTGCCATTAGAGACGGTAGAATTAAACGCGGTCAAAATTTATTATTAGAAGCGTTCGGTGGCGGTTTTGCGTGGGCATCTGCGTTAGTAAAGTATTAGTATAACAACGAAGAATGAGAACTATTAATGAGTAAAATAGCATGTGTATTCCCCGGGCAGGGAAGCCAATCTGTAGGAATGCTAGCTGATTTAGCTAGCGACTTTAGTATCGTGAAATCAGTCTTTGAAGAAGCGTCTGACGCGATTGGATATGACCTTTTCAAAGTAACTCAGGTTGATGACGGGCAGCTTAGTCAAACTGAAATTACGCAGCCTGCATTGCTGACAGCCAGCATAGCTTGCCTGCGGGTACTGCAGTCAGAAACAGATTTTACACCGCATTTTTATGCTGGACACAGTTTAGGTGAATACACCGCATTGATTGCTGCTAATGCGCTTGGTTTAAGCGCTGGTGTAAAGCTGGTGCAGGCTCGCGGGCAGTTTATGCAGCAGGCCGTAGCGCCAGGTGAGGGCGCAATGTATGCCATTATTGGCTTAGACGACAACATAATTGCTGATGTCTGTGCAAAAGTCGCGGCAGATACTAAACAAGTTGTCGCGCCTGTAAATTACAACTCTCCTGGTCAGGTCGTGATTGCCGGCACTAAAAAAGCGGCCGATGCAGCAGCGCTCGCTCTCAAAGCTGCTGGCGCAAAAAGGGCATTACCGCTAGCCGTAAGTGTACCTTCGCACTGCTTATTGATGAAAGGCGCAAGCATTAAACTACAGGCTTTATTAAATACTATCGTGCTTAAGCAACCTACCACGCCTATTGTGAATAATGTTGATGTTGCGATTAACGATAATGTTGATGATATAAAAGACGCCTTAGTACGTCAGCTTTACATGCCGGTTCGCTGGTCGCAAAGTGTGCAATATTTGATTGCGCAAGAGGTAAGCGAATTTATTGAAGTAGGGCCAGGCAAAGTGCTGTCTGGCTTAATAAAACGCATCGATAAAAGTGTGACTACCCGCAATATGAATAGTGCTAAAGACTTAGCATAAGACACCTAGTGTATAAAAGAATCACAAAAGAATTATAAAGGATAAGTATGTTTGATTTAACCGGAAAGGTAGCGCTTGTAACAGGCGCAAGCCGCGGCATAGGCAAAGCAACCGCTGAGCAGCTTGCGAATTTAGGTGCAATCGTTATTGGCACAGCAACAAGTGACAGCGGCGCTGACGCTATTTCTGCATATTTAGGCGATTCTGGCACCGGTATGCGCTTAAATGTAACCGTTGATGAAGAAGTTAGCCGCGTTATTGCTGACATTACCGCTAAATACGGCAGTATCGATTTGCTTATTAATAATGCAGGTATTACTCGCGACAATTTAATTATGCGCATGAAAGAGGATGAGTGGAACGACATCCTACAGACAAATTTAACCTCGGTGTTCAAACTCTCAAAAGCTGTTATGCGCGGTATGATGAAGAAAAAAAACGGCCGTATAGTCTCAATTGGTTCAGTAGTTGGTTCAACGGGCAACGCCGGACAGGCTAACTATGCGGCGGCAAAAGCAGCTGTTATCGGTTTCAGTAAGTCTATGGCACGTGAGATAGCCTCTAGAGGCATAACGGTTAACGTAGTTGCCCCCGGCTTTATCGATACCGATATGACGCGTGGCCTAAGTGACGAGCAAAAAACAGCTATATTTAAAGATATTCCCGCTAACAGACTGGGCGATCCAAAAGAAATCGCAGCCACAGTGGCGTTTTTATGCTCAGACGCCGCCGCTTATATAACCGGTGAGACCATTCATGTGAATGGTGGTATGCACATGAGCTAGATCAATGTATGATTAGGAATTAGCGACAAGTCCCAGTATACAGTTGATAGAATAGAATTTTTGACCAATAATTAAAATGGATGTGGTTGTACCACACATTAATTAGCTGGTTAAGCTTGCATGGCAAGGATAAGGTCAATAAACTATCCACGCTAAATTTTTAGGTATTTAAAGGAAACCTGTAATATGAGTAATATAGAAGAACGCGTAAAGAAAATTATTATTGAGCAATTAGGCGTCAAAGAAGATGAAGTAAAGTCTGAAGCATCATTTGTAGATGACTTAGGCGCAGATTCATTAGACACAGTTGAACTAGTAATGGCGCTTGAAGAAGAGTTTGATACTGAAATTCCTGATGAAGAAGCAGAGAAAATCACGACTGTTCAGTCTGCAATCGACTACATCAACGCTCATAACGACGCGTAAGACAGTTTTCAAAAAAACGGCTCATCCTTGGGCCGTTTTTTTGTTGCTATTGTTTGTGCTTGAACTAGGAGGCTATAGTGACTAAACGTCGCGTAGTGGTTACTGGCGTTGGTATGCTTACGCCGTTAGGAAATGACGTTGATTCCACGTGGTCAAATATACTTGCTGGCAAAAGCGGTATAGATAAAGTAACGCTTTTTGATACGCAAGAATACAACACTAAAATTGCTGGAGAGGTCAAAGACTTTGATGTTGAAGCCTATATTCCCAGAAAAGAAGCTAAAAAAATGGACCGCTTTATCCAGTTAGGCGTTGCTGCGGGCATACAAGCCTTGCGAGACTCAGGCTTAATGGTATGTGATGAAAACGCGGGACGCGTTGGGATCTCGATTGGTTCAGGCATTGGCGGCCTTCCGCTTATTGAAGAAAATCACAAAAAATTACTAAGCGGTGGCCCTAAGAAAGTGTCGCCGTTTTTCGTTCCTTCAACTATTACCAACATGATATCGGGCTTTTTGTCGATAATGGAAGGTCTTAAAGGGCCTAACTTAAATGTGGTAACAGCTTGTACTACTGGTGTGCATAACATTGGTATTGCCGCGCGCACAATTGCATACAACGATGCAGACGCTATGCTAGCCGGCGGCGCAGAGGCAACTATTACACCATTAGCGTTTGCTGGTTTTGGCTCTGCAAGAGCACTTTCAACTAACAACGACGACCCGCAGGGGGCAAGTCGCCCTTGGGATAAAGACAGAGACGGCTTTGTTATGGGTGAAGGCGCTGGTGTGGTTATGTTAGAAGAATACGAAATGGCAAAACAGCGCGGCGCCAAGATTTATGCAGAAGTTGTTGGTTTCGGCATGAGTGGTGATGCATACCATATGACGTCGCCACCACCCGATGGTTCGGGTGCTGCATTAGCGATGAAGAATGCCATAAAAGACGCGCACATTAGCGAGACACTTATTGGCTACATAAACGCACATGGCACCTCAACGCCTGCTGGCGATGTGGCAGAGGTAGCGGCAATTAAAAGTGTTTTTGCTGAGCATTCAGCGAAGCTTAAAGTAAGCTCTACAAAGTCTATGATTGGGCATTTACTTGGGGCTGCAGGATCCGTTGAGGCAATATTTACAATTTTGGCGCTACGCGACCAAATGGCGCCGCCTACCATTAACCTAGATAATCCGAGTGAAGGCTGCGATTTAGATTTTGTGGCACATAAGGCATCGGCGTTTACCGCAGATTATGCTTTATGTAATTCGTTTGGTTTTGGTGGCACTAATGGTTCTTTATTGTTTGCTAGAGAGCATTCTATAAAAGAATAATAAGCCCCAAGCATTCGTTTTTTCCGCAATTATTTGCTAAATTAAGTGAAGAGATTAATATAATCACCTTCACTTTTTTTATGCCTTTATAATCACAATAAGTATCACAGTAAGGAATAGCCGTAATAGCTTTATATGAATATTGTCATCGCCAATTATTTATCAGAATCGCAGTTTAGTATTCGTGCATTAGACGCTAAGCAAGACTTGTTAGCAGCGCAACTGGATATTGGCAAATTCTGCGTGGCAGCAGATCAGGCTCTTTTTACCAAAGTCTGTTTACAGGACAGAGCGTTTAATTATGGTGATGGCTGCTTCACCACGATATACGGCGAATCTACGCAAGTGTTCTTACTAAACGAACACTTGCAAAGGTTAGCAAGAGATTGTCATAAACTCAGTATAGGGCTGTGCTTAAACACGCTACAGGCTTGGTTGCTACTGGCGCTCAAATGCATGATCACAAAGAGTCACGCAGCATATGCCGTCAAGATTTTAGTTTCAAGAGGTGTCGGTGGTCGCGGTTACGAACTTCCTACGCAGCTTAATACTTCAGTAGTGGTAAGTATATCCCCATGCCAAGTTAGCAAGCCGCCGGGCATTCAAAGAGGCTATGAATACACGATTAAGCAAGCTAATATGACTTTGTCTAGCCAAACACTTTTAGCGGGCATCAAGCACAACAATAGGTTGGAGCAGGTTCTTGCTAAGCGTGAGTTACAGCAGTATGACTGCAACGATTTAGTTCTGTGCGATAATACGGGCATTTTAATTGAAGCCACCGCCGCTAATATCTTCTATCAAAAAGATGGTGTTTGGTTCACACCCCAAATAATGCATTGTGGTGTTAGTGGCGTAATGCGCGATACCGTTATTGCTTTTTTTCAAAGTGTGGGTGTTCGCTGTGAAATAAATGCATCGCCCTTTAGTGAATTATTAAATGCCGATGCTGTCTTTTTGTGTAACGCAATTAAGTTTATTATTCCAGTGTCTGCTATCGTTCTCAACGATAAAGAACATCCGTTTACGCTATGGGAAGTGAGTGCACTAGCGTTTGACTTGCGCGAATGGATTGGAAAACATCACAAGGTAGAATTTTAGGGCTTACATGAAAAAAATAGTGTCTGTGTTTTTGCTTATCTCGCTGCTAGCGGCTATTGGGGCTGGCATGCTTGTATGGCAAAAATTAAATAGCATTGAAGAATTGAGGCTAAGCATAGATTCCCCAACTGAATTTGAAGTGCTAAAAGGCAAAAGCTTATACAAAGTAGTGGACAAACTAGGCCAATTCGCTGAAATTGACACTTTTAGTTTTAAGATATGGCTACGGCTGAATCCAGAATTTGAAAGAATTCAATCAGGTGTTTATGAACTGCCGCCAAATGTCTCTTTAATAGAGGCTCTCGATCTCATGGTTAAAGGCAAAGTCAAACAATTAAGCATTACGCTGGTAGAGGGGCAAACAATAGCGCAGTGGGTAACAGCTTTGTCACAGGCTGAAGGTTTGTCACACAACATTCCTAGTAAAGATGTGCTTTACGAGACCTTAGGAGCAGCTAACTTTGAGTTCTGCGTAAATATTTATGCAAGTGTTGAAGGCTGTTTATTACCAGACACATACTTTTATACGCATGGCACTAACAGCACCGATATTTTAGGACGTGCCTTAAGCGCTATGCAGGTTTACTTAAAGGGGCTTTGGCCTTCTCGCCTTATCGATATACCGTTAAGCACACAGTATGAGGCACTCATTTTGGCCTCCATAATAGAAAAAGAAACGGCTATAGAGTCAGAGCGTACCGAAATAGCCGGCGTGTTTGTTAATAGATTAAATAAAAATATGCGCTTGCAGACAGACCCGACCGTTATATACGGCATTGGCGACAGCTATGACGGAAACATTACGCGCAAACACCTGCGTACTCCTACACCGTATAACACCTACGTAATTAGAGGGTTGCCTATCACGCCCATTGCCATGCCAAACAAAGCATCTATAGAGGCCGCCTTGTTTCCGGCATTAACCGATTCTTTATACTTTGTTGCAACAGGCAACGGCGGTCATCAATTTTCAACAAACTTAAGCGATCATAATAAAGCGGTTAGAGCCTATTTGGTCCAGCGAAAAATTAACCTTACCCGTGAACAAGAGAAAACTAGACAATGAAAGCAGCGTTTGTTGTAGTCGAAGGATTAGAAGGCGCCGGTAAAAGTACCGTCATAAATGCCATAGAAAATTTTTTTACCATGCTAGGACACAGCGTGATCCGTACCCGGGAGCCCGGTGGCACGCCTATGGCGGAAGCCATTCGAGATTGCGTTAAGCAAACTTGGAAAGATGAAACGGTTACCCAAGAGACTGAACTTCTGCTTATGTACGCCGCTCGCAGTCAACTGGTGCACAATATTATACTGCCCGCATTAGCGAATAATATTTTTGTAATTGGTGACCGGCATGATTTATCGTCAGTTGCTTACCAAGGAGGTGGCCGTCAGGTGCCTTTGGAAAATTTACAGTTGCTTAAACGGTTAACTTTGGGTGACTTCACCCCCGATCTTACCCTTTATTTAGATATTGAGCCGAGCGTTGGCTTAGCCCGAGCAAAGGGACGAGGTGAATTAGATCGCATAGAGCTTTCAGGTTTAGCATTTTTTGAGCGTGCTAGGGAAACCTACTTAGAACAGTTGGCCTTACTCGAAAATGCAGCGACCATCAATGCTGGTAATAGCATTGAACAGGTACAAAAAGATGTCCTGCGAGCTCTACATAATTGGTACAATGCAGCTAGTAGCACAACTAATACCACCGCAAGCCACGCAAATAACAGGACAGTTAAGCACACAGCAAGAGGTGACGAGTAAATGTATCCTTGGTTAGCGTCTACGTTAGCGCAGTTAAAGCAGCGCCTAGGTCAACAGCTGCTTCATCATGGCTTATTATTTATTGCTGATAAAGGCGTGGGCGAGCATCAATTAATTGATCAACTTGTAAAATCGCTTTTGTGTGCAACTAAAGATGCCTGTGGTACTTGTAAAGCCTGTAAATTATTTGAGGCGAAGTCTCATCCCGATATGCATTATGTAGTGTCTGACAAACCTAGTATAGGCGTTGATCTTATTCGCCAGGTCAGCCAGTTCGTAACAACCACATCGCAGATGTTAGGCAATAAGGTAGTAATCATCGAAAACATTGACTTGATGACGGAGGCGGCAAGTAACTCCTTGTTAAAAACCCTCGAGGAGCCGAATCAAAATACCTATATACTGCTTACAACGACAAAGCCTAATTCACTGCTAGCGACTATTACAAGCCGCTGTGAAAAAATTCGACTTATCTTACCATGCACAGATGATAGTATGACGTGGCTTGCCTCACAAACCGAATCACCCTTAAGTAAAGAGGGCCTTTTGGCATTTTCAGGCTCAGCGATTGATTATTTATCGTCTATGAACAACGATGGTGTTAATTACGGTGTATTTTGCGACGATTTAGAAAGTTTACTGCAAGGGCGTACAAATGAGCTTCTTTTAGCTGAGAAAAATAAAGCGCATGCAAGCTTAGTGCTTCTTTGGACCTACCAAAAGGCTGTCCTGATTTACAAGAAACAGATGGAAGATGTCAGTAAATTACCAGCAGACAATGCCATTAGTAACTTACAAAGAACTCAGTATGCAGAATGTCTAGTGTTTGATTGCCAGCAGGCAAATAAAAAAATTGCACAGGCAGGTATAAATAAAAGCCTTATTTTGCAACAGATTTTTCATAAATTTAAACAAGTCTCATTAATTCATTAATAGGACCCAAGCGCGCCTAAAATCAGTGTTTGGCAAGTAAAAAAGAGGTGTTTGTGTTTGTAGATTCACACTGTCATTTAGATAGATTAGACAAAAACGGTCCTGCATTAGATGAAGTTGTAAAGCAGGCCTTAGCAGCCAATGTTGAACACATGCTTTGTGTGGCGGTGTCGGTAAAAGAATTTGCGCAAATGAAGTCAACGGTAGGCCATTATCCAGACGTCTCGATGTCATGCGGTGTCCACCCTTTGCATAATGAAGACGTTTGCGATTATGAGACCTTACTAGCCCATGCACAATATGATGATGTAGTGGCGGTTGGCGAAACGGGCCTTGATTATTTTTACAGTGAAGAAACGGCAAGCGTACAAATGAAATCGTTTGTTGATCATATCAAAGTGGCTAACGTGGTGAAAAAACCGCTCATTATTCATACTAGAAGCGCTCAGGAAGATACTTTACAGGCACTAAAAGAAAACTACGATCCTCGCACTGGCGCTGTGTTGCATTGCTTCACTGAAAGCCTTGAAATGGCACAAGCAGCTATGCAAATGGGGATTTATATTTCTATATCAGGTATTGTCACTTTTAGTTCAGCCAAAGAGCTACAGGAAACAGTAAAACAAATTCCTTTGGACAAACTTTTGATAGAGACAGATTCGCCGTGGTTAGCGCCTGTGCCGTTTAGAGGCAAAAAGAACGAGCCAAAACACGTTATTGAAGTGGCCAAATTTATTGCAAAGCTAAAAGGGGTGTCAATTGAAAAATTAGCTCAGCACACCACAGAGAATTTTTACCGTTTGTTCACGCATATAAATAGAGGTTCTATATAATCATGACATTTCCTAGGTGGCGTCAATCCTTAGCGCGCAGCTTACATGTACAAAGAAGCAAGCCCGAGGCGAAATTTTTTCAAGCAGCAAATGCGTACATGCCCGGTGATTCTTGTGATATAAATGATATTATAGTGGAAAATAGAACAATGGTGTTTAGGGGCTTTGCCCAAAGCAGTCATACTTTACTGGCAATAAGTGATTCAAGAAGCGAGAAGTTCAGCCAATGGCAGCAGTCGCCGCGCACTCAACTTTGTTGGTATTTTATTAAAACCCGTGAACAGTTTCGTATTAGTGCGCAGGTTTCCATGGTGGGAAGCAGTGGCTTGTTGTTTCAAGATGAGCATACCAATGCTGATGTAAATCAAGGGTGCTCTCAAAACAGTATGTTAACGTCAGAAAGAGCGATTCTGTGGGCAAACTTATCTGACAAAGCAAAGACTCAGTTTTATTGGCCTACACCCAAACAGGCCTTAAAAGATATAGAAATTAACGGCCTACCAAGCTCAGATATACCCGATAACTTCATACTAATTTGTTTTCATCCTTATTACGTGGATTATTTGAATTTAACGACTACGCCGCAAACACGTGAAATACATGAAATTTCTGATAAAAAATGGATATACCAAGACGTTAACCCCTAGCTTTGAGACTACGCCAGAAATTTAGGCGAATGAGCTTGAGACTTTTTTAGCAAATAGAAATGCCACTTTCGCGTGAACAAGTTCTGTTTTACTAGAAATGTGATGTTCTCTTATTAGCGCGAGTTGGCTTTTTGTTAGTTGATCGTCAAAGTAGATTACCCGGCAAGTATTCGCCTTAAGAAGACTGCAAATCAATTCAAACTGCGAATGCTTTTTTGATGGTTGAATTTGGAGGTACTCATGGTGCGGCTGACTAAATACATAGCGGGCGCTCAAATTACAGATCCAGCCTAAGCGAGCCTTCTGACTAGCCTTCGCCTGAGCAGGAAATTGAATTATGTCGTTGTTATTGAGCGCACTAGTTTTAGTTTGGCAATGTCTGTAATGGCTATAATCGTTAGTATGACTAATATAGAGATTAGCATTATTTGCATTTTGCGAAATTTCAGTTGTATTCATATTCAAAACCTATGGCCGTTATAATATTAGCTAGGTGTATACAGTACATATATACAGTGTATGCATGTACAGTAGTACTGTATGAAATGAATTGCAAGTTTATTTAATGAGGATTTTAAGCACTGACTTTAAACTATTGAGCAGTTAAGAAAGAGTCTATACAAAACAAAGGACTGGCGCTTATCTTTTTTCTATCATTGCATTTGATTTTGGCAAAAATAAACTTGCATACATTCTGTTGGCAAATTCGTCGGTCATACCCGATATATAATCTGAAATAACGCGTAGTTTAGCACTCTCATCTTCTGCAATAAGCCAACGATTTTCCGTATTTGGCGGCAGTAATCGCTGTGGATCGCTTGCAAACGCTTCAAACAAAGCCATTACTATTTGCTGCCCTTTATACCTTATTAGCTGCAGGTCTGGTTTGTTAATCACGTGTTTGAAAACATACTGTTTAAATATATCAAGTCCACTTTCAAATTCAGGCGGTAACACCGCTGCATAGTCGAGTAAGTCTGCATCAAAAACATTTCTTTTTTGAATAAAGATAGCGGTAATAAAGGTGTTTACTAATGCACCAATCGCATTTTTGCGCGCGTAGGTTTTATCACTAAATAAAGAAGCCTGCAGGGCAAGAATATTTTCTGAAAGCCATGGAATATTTAACGCGACCAAAGAATGACTGACCTCATCATAAAAACTCCCAGCGGTCACCGAGGCCATCACTATAGCGTCTTCTAAATCGTGAATTGCATATGCGATGTCGTCGGCTAACTCCATTATGGAGCAGTCAAATGATTTATTAATTGTTTTTGAATGCTTATTGGCAAAGTTATTGTAAATCATAAAGTTTGCTTTATCGGCGACACTCAAAGGCTCAAGCACCCAATTAAATATTTCTCGGTCACAGTCAAAAAGAGACTTTGCGGGATGCCAGTGGCTGGCTTTTACCTGACTAAAGCGCTCACTTTTTTTGCCTACACACAGAGGATTTGTTAAAATATTCATAAAATTAGGATATTTGATCACGCCCAAAAGGCTTCGCCGTGCCAAATTCATGCCGTGGCGCTCAGAATAAGCTTCCAGCTTTGTGAGTATACGAAAAGTTTGGCCGTTACCTTCAAATCCACCATGTTCATGCATCATATAATGCAGCGCTATTTCGCCTCCATGGCCAAAAGGAGGGTGCCCAATATCATGAGCTAAACAAATAGCCTCTATGAGATGTTCGTCTATGGCAAGGTGCTGTGCTAGCTCTGGATGCTTTTGTGTTAGCTGCGCCGCAATACCGGTACCAATTTGAGCCGCTTCTAATGAATGCGTTAAACGCGTGCGATAAAAATCGCTAATGCCTACACCCATAATTTGCGTTTTAGCCTGTAGCCGTCGAAATGCTGCGCTGTGCATAACACGGGCTTTATCACGTTGATACGCCGTTCTATGATCGCCATCGCGCTTGGGGGCTCGTACGCCTATTCTATCAGACCATTGCATCTTCATTGCTCACCTTATTTGACACTGTTTTAATCACATTAGGGGCTGCTTGAAGCATAATTAATGACACTACTAATAAGCACACTATCAATAAGCAAACTATTAATCAGCACACTGAAAATGCTTACTCAGATTCATTACTCAGGCTTGCTTGTATCCTTGAAAAAAGTCGTACATGTCTGCAAGGGCAGGCCGCAACACATCTTTATGGGGAAGAAAAACTAGCCTAAAATAGCACCCGTCGCTTAAGTTGAAGGCACTACCGTGCACTAACAGTATTTTCTTCTCTTTCAATAAATCTAGAACTAGCTCTACGTCACTTAGAATACCAAACTTCTTTGCATCTACTCTGGCAAAACAGTACATCGCGCCTTTTGGCTTTACGCATGAAATCCCTGGAATATTGTTCAAACCCTCATAAGCCACGTTTCGCTGTGCAAGTAGGCGTCCACTCCCATTAACCAAATCATTGATACTTTGATACCCACCCAAGGCTGTTTGAATGGCATTTTGCGAGGGCACATTAGAGCACATACGCATAGAGGAAAGTATGGTCAAGCCTTCAATATAACTAGCGGCTATTGCTTTATTACCGCTTACTAATAGCCAGCCCGCACGAAAACCCGCTACTCGGTAGTTTTTAGATAAACCACTAAAAGTCACGCAAAATAAATCGGGCGCCAAAGCGGCAATACAGTTGTGCTCACTTTGGTCATATAGCACTTTGTCATATATTTCATCGCTAAAGATAATCAGTTTATGCTTGCGCGCCACTGCTACTATTTGCTCAAGCAGCGCTTTTGAATATACAGCGCCAGTTGGATTATTAGGATTAATTATTACAATCGCTTTGGTGCGAGGACTTATTTTTGACAATATATCGCTAATATCTGGAAACCAGTTGGCTTGTTCGTCGCAGCGATAGTGAACCGCACTTCCCGATGACAAATTAACTGCGGCTGTCCACAGCGGATAGTCGGGTGCAGGAATTAGCACTTCATCACCAGAATCTAAAAGAGCTTGCATAGACATAGTGATCATTTCGCTGACACCGTTGCCTAAGTAAACATCTTTTATGTTAATATTTTCGATTCCTTTTTGCTGATAATACTGCATAACCGCTACGCGCGCACTGTAAATACCTTGCGCGTCTGAATAGCCTTGTGCGTTGGGGAGTTGACGTATTACGTCTTTTAAAATATCGTCAGGCGCTTCAAATCCAAACGGAGCTGGGTTACCAATATTCAACTTAAGAATACGATCTCCTGCCTCCTCCATTTTCTCGGCTTGCGCCAAAATAGGGCCACGAATGTCGTAACAAACATTTTCCAGTTTTTTCGATTGCATGATTCTATGCATGGGTGGTGATAGTGCCTTGTTATTGCTATATTTCATAAACTAGCGCCTGCCTCGCTAAAGCAGTCTATACCAGACTTTAATATCACGCTAATGGTTTAAGATACTAAGAATAAAGCAATATTTATGCTGTGTTAAGTAAAGTTTTGAAACAATTTAGCGATTTTAGGATGCTTGACGTTATTGTACGATTAAACATAACACAAGGATAGAAAATGCCTGTTCCTCTCATATGGTTAGGCGCCGCAGTATTAGGCGCATACACGGCTAACATTGCCAGCACTGCGTATTTAAAGCGAAAGCAAATTGTTGACGCTATGCCGGGAGAAAGCCACCATTACACCCGGCCTGTAAATGGTAGTATTGTGACCTGTGGTATTTACGGTGTACTTGACCACACCGGCATATGGGTTGATGGCAATATTTACGAATTATCTGGCAGAGGTCTGGTGCGATGTGTATCTCCTGAACGCTTTTTGGGAGAAAGAACGGGACATCACATGTACATTGCCTGCGATCCGTTTAATAATGCATTGTTTAACATGCAGGCCGCAAAAACAGCGCAAAGTTTATTGTTTTCGACCCTCGACTATCATTTGCTTAGTCAAAACTGCCATAAATTTGTGGCAGAGGTCTTATCCGAAGGTCAACATGTTGATATTACAAGCTTTAGTGATTTAAACAGCTTTTTAAATATTTTCTTTAACTCAGTAATCCGTTGGAATTTGACCCAAATCAACTTTCGTTGATAATCTTTTGACCTGACTAGATAAGTTGCATAGTATACTAATCCGGCAGGCTTGCTTATTTCGCTTGCCAAGCGGTGATGTAAATAATTAAAGTGATTTGTTTTATCCATTACCTATCGAATATTGCTGTGAGTTACCCTTAGGGAGATAAGCATGTCTCAGAACGTTGAACAAGCTTCCGAAACCAAAAAAAAAGAAGAAGAAAATGCTATTGAAAGTAGCGGTATTGCACGTGTTATTCCCAGCGCCAAACTGGATAAGTTTGCCTGTTTTAAGTGGCTTGCACTTGGCGTAGAGGACTTTAAAAAAGCCAAGTTTGTAAGTACTTTTTACGGCGTTATTTTTACGCTTATCCCCATTGGGATATTTCTATTAGTACAAGCTTCAGATTTTTACCTTGTGATTTTCCCAGCTATGATTTGTTTCATGCTTATAGGACCCTATCTGGCAGCAGGTTTATACGATGTAGCATGGCAGTTTGAAAAAAAGCGTAAACCTTCTTTGCGCCATTCCTTAAAAGCAATGTCCAGAAATGCTGTCAACGAATGGGGCTTTGGTCTTGTGTTAATGCTACTCATGATATTTTGGCTGCGAGTGGCCAGCATAATTCATGCGCTTTACCCAAGCTACCTTGACCCTACGTTTTTCAATATTTGGCCATTCCTTACGCTGGGCACCATTGTAGGCGCAGGCTTTGTTACCTTGGTGTTTTTTATAAGTGCTTTTACGCAACCAATACTGTTAGAACGCAAAGTAGATTTAGCAACCGCAGTACTCACGAGCATGAATGCCGTATGGCGTAACAAGGTACCTATGTTTATATGGGCATGTGTTATTGGCTTTTCTGTATTCTTAGGCTTTGTGACATTTTTTGTTGCCTTTATTGTGATTATGCCAGTGTTAGGTTATGCAACATGGCACGGATATATAGAAACTATTGAAACTAAACGCGAACGCAAATTTGTATAGATAGTGTAGTTTACAAAAAGGGTGCTGTAATAGCGCCCTTTTTTGATCGAAACCATGCTGTGGCCTAGACTTATATATTTAATTGGTAATAAACTGTGGATTAGCTACGGGGTATATAAGTCTGGCGAGTAAGGACCTGTTATATGTCAGGATATCGCAGTCGTGTAAGGCGACACTTTCAACTTTGTTAGACGCCAAAATAAATCCCATGCAGTACCAAACATTTCGACCCTTGCCCATTTCCTTAGGCGCTAAACCGAGCGTTTGAAGCTCTACATCTAGCGCTTTTAATCGAGGACCATCGTTCCACAATATACGATGGTTTTGCGGAACACCTTGCTCAGCGAATTGCTTAAGGCAGTCAATAGCTGCATCAAAGCTATAGGTATAATGATCTAAAAGGGTGCCGTCGAAATCGGTAAATACCAGCCATTTTTTGACAGGACTCAATGTTGTTGACATTGTGTAATTCCGCGTGTTTCATTTAGCACAAACAAGCGATCACATTTTGCTGGAATAGTACTTAGCGCGTGTTGTGTTAGGCGCTGGTAAAATTGAATGAAGCGTAATATTTCACTATCGCTCATGGTTTCATTAGGCAATTGTGAATCTGTTCTATGGCTAGCAAGTGACGCTTTCAGTTTATGCTCTTGTTCACAGCGCCATGCATAAACATGCTCAAAAGAGGGTGCTTGCAGCATAACCAGATAGTCAATTGAAGCAAACACGCGTTTATAATCGACTGACAGCACATCATTTACATACTGTCGCCACTGGCCACTCGCATCTTCTTTGGCTTCTAATTCATTCACCGGCGTCAAGAGCTGCGCCGGGTGCTGGCTGTCTAGACCAACACACCAACCTTCAAGTATTATAATTTTGTATTTGTGCTCAGCGTGCTCCCACTGCTCTTGCGGTTTTACATCATCCATTGACTTATCAAACACAGGAAAACTCACCGGCTGACCTTGGCGCAAGGCCCACAGTGTGCTTTCTAACAACACAATGTCATGAGTTCCTGGTACGCCGCGAGTAGCAAGAAGTGGGTTAATAGTGGACGCTAGCAATTGCCGTGAATGCTTAGATAAATAGAAGTCGTCTATTGACAAGCTAACGCTGGCGACCTTAAATACTTCGTTTAGCAAGGTGCTTAGAAAGCATGCTAGCGTTGACTTTCCTGAACCCTGGCAGCCATTTATACCGACTAAAATTGGGCGGTTTGCACTCTGTTGGTGCTTTATTAATGTTAAGGCTAAAGGAATGAACCATGTTTGTGCAATACAGGCATACTCACTAGGTAATTTTTGCTCACTTATGAAGTGTTTCAGCACTGCACGTGATTTTTCGATTTGAAAGTCAGAACTTGTCACATCTACCTCAAATAAGGCCTTGAACTAGGTACACAGCGAATAAGGTATTAATAAATAAACGCGTAAATCTAGAAATAATGGTTCAGCGGTGACTGAAGCTATTCAACTTTAATGCCAACAGGTAAACTATATCGCAATGCCTGCTAACTCACCGATGCAGTAAGTACCGCTCTTTTAGGAGCAGGATAGCCTTCTATCGTCTTAGTCATATTTTCGCTGTCCAGAAAATCTATTAAGGAGTGAGTCTCCATCCATGGCGTAGCACGCTGTTCCTCTATGCTGGTACAATCTATATCAACGCACTTAACATTTTTAAAGCCTACACGCTGTAGCCAAATTATGAGTGCATCTACCGATGGCAAAAACCATACATTACGCATTTGTGCATAACGGCCTTTTGGCATTAACACCGTGTTTTCATCTCCGTCTATCACCAGTGTTTCAAGCACCAATTGCCCCCCTGGGCATAGCTGGTCCTTGAGCTCACGCAAAAACTTTATGGGATCTTGACGGTGATATAACACGCCCATGGAAAAAACTGTATCGAAGTAGTTCGTTGTGGGCATCGCCTCAATACCAATTGGCAAATAGTGTACATTTAATGACGGTAAATATTGTTTAAAGCAGTGAAATTGAAAAAAGAAAAGGGCGGTAGGATCAACACCAATAATTTGTGAAGCGTGCGCATCATGCATCCTAAATAAATGATAGCCACTGCCGCAACCTACATCTAACACTTTTTTACCGGCAAGATTCTGTAAATGTGGCAACACTCGATTCCATTTCCAATCGGAACGCCACTCAGTGTCTATGTTAATAGACATGAAGTTAAAAGGACCCTTTCGCCAGGGCATAAAGTTTTTAAGCACAGATATTGTCTTTGCAATATCACCCGCAGTCAAAGCATTGTTTGCGTTTAGGCTGACACTATCGCCAACTATTAATTCTATGTTCTCGACCTTAGGAAGCTGACCAAGCTGTCGCTGCCATCGATTAAGGTCCTTCGCAGGCACACTGGCTTCGAAGTCTTTAAGGATGATAGCAAATTCAGCTATATATAATTCAAGCTTGGTGTTTAGAATACTGTTATAAAACGCGCTGCGCCAAGACATAGATTGCATGTGAATCCTTTTATTATTTAATGGCCAAAATAGACACGAAATTAAAATGTTGGTACCACACACAGACATTTGAAAATCCAGCCTCACGCAGCCTTTCTTGATGTATTTTGACGGTGTCTAATCTCATCACCTCTTCAAGTGCAGAGCGTTTTTGGCTAATTTCTAAGTCAGAGTATCCATTTTCCCGTTTAAACTCATGGTGTAGATCAACTAATACATTATTTAAAACCGCATTTGAGAGTTCTATTTTTTCGCTCAAGACAAAAACACCCTTCGGCTCAAGGGCACGATAAACCTTGTTAATAATATTTTGACGCTTTGTTGGCTCAATAAACTGAAGGGTAAAGTTGATCACAACCATGTTGCAGGGCGATAAGGCAAGCGACACTAAATCAGCTTGTTTAAGACTAATACTATTGCCAAAACTAAAGGCATCGATATGTTGCTGACAACGTTCAATCATCGCGCTGGAATTGTCTATCCCCTTTATCTTAGGGTTTTTGGACTGTGCGTGTTTTGCTATAGACAGGCTTACATTCCCTAAAGAACACCCTAAATCGTAAATAATAGGATTGCTGTTGCATAACAAATTAGCCATTTTACCCACGCAATCAATAATATTTTGATAACTCGGGACCGAACGATTTATCATATCGGGAAATACGTCTACCACCTGTTGATTAAAACTAAAATTTTCAACTTTTGGTTTTTCAGTGGCGTATAAAGTGTCATGTGGAAATGGTTTCTTGCTTTTAGTCATGTTAAAAAATAAACTTCAGTTGTAGTTGATATAATCCTTGCTAAATATTGTCAGGTAAATATTGATATATACAAGGGTAAAACGTGAGTTTTTTTATAGGAAATTACTCAGGCTTGAGTTTTATAAAAGTATTTCAACACACGCATAAGTATCACTTGTCTATGGTATCGTAATAAAGCGTGTTATGTGAACACTTTAGTTCAAGGCTGGTGTGTCAAACCGTTATTTTGCTACTGGCGTATTAATATTTGATAATGGCATAGTGTATAAATTATAAAGAAAAGAAGAAAAAGAATGGAAATTATTGCGTATGCGTAAATTTTTAATTGCAGATGATCACCCACTGTTTCGCGAGGCTCTAAAGGCCGCTATGCAAAGCCACTTTACAGGCGTCAACTATTTAGAATCTGATTCGTTTTCTACTACTCTCAATACCTTGCGGCGTCAGCGTAACGTAAGCCTATTATTATTAGACCTCAACATGCCTGGCTGCGATAATTTTTATGGCTTGTTAAGGATCCGCCAAAACTTTCCCGACCTACCCATTGCCATTGTGTCAGGCACAGAAGACATTGACACCATTGCACAAGCAATGGAATTTGGTGCAAACGCATTTATTCCAAAAACGACAGCCACAACCCAAATGGTTGCCGCCCTAAAATTAGCCTTGTCAGGCGGAACTTGGGTTCCCCCATCGGTTGATGGTCAACTACAAAGAGTCAGCAGCGACAAAGTACAAATTGCGGAAAAAGTACGTGAACTTACACCCAAGCAATTTACGGTGCTAAGGTTAGTAAAACAGGGCTTAATGAATAAAGATATTGCGCAACGGCTGAATGTAACTGAAGCAACGGTAAAAGCGCATGTAAGTGCCTTGTTTAGAAGACTTGAGGTAAAATCACGCACGCAAATTTTAGTTGCGATTGAAAAACTTAAACTCGATTGATGCTTGTTATATTGGAGACTAATATCTTTAATGCTAGCCCTTTGCTACGCGCTTAGTGAAAAATTATGACTGAATCAAACCTTCCCCTAATCGACCTGCATCGTCATTTAGACGGTAATATACGAGTTTCTAGCATATTAAATCTTGCAGTAAAAAACGGTATTGACTTACCATACACTGACGAGCAAGCGCTCTCCAAGCACGTGTTTATTCAAGACAAAACCACCGATTTAATGGCTTTTTTACAAAAGCTTGATATAGGTGTTTCAGTACTTGCTCACGTAGAAGATTGTGAAAAAATCGCTTATGAAAATGTAATTGACGCTGTAAATGAAGGGCTAGCTCACGTTGAACTGAGGTTTTCACCTTATTATATGGCAAGAGCCTATAACTTACCTTTAATAGGCGTAGTCGAAGCGGTAGTTGCAGGAGTAGCACGTGCTAACAAAGAAAAGAATTACAAAGCTAAATTAATTGGCATACTGAGTCGAACCTTTGGTGTAGAAAATTGCTTTAAAGAGTTAGATGCAATTTTAAGTGCAAAATCACAAATTGTAGCGCTTGACTTAGCTGGTGATGAGCACAATTTCCCCCCTGCGCTGTTCGTAAATCATTTTAAGATAGCCCGCGAGCAAGGTCTCAATATCACTGTTCATGCAGGAGAGGCGGGCGGTGCTAATAGTATTTGGGATGCCATTAACCTGCTTGGGGCCAGCAGAATAGGGCATGGTGTTGCCGCTATAAACGACAATCGCCTGTTGTCATACATGGCTATGCATAAAATTGGAATTGAAAGCTGCATCCTTTCAAATTATCAAACCGGCACTTGGACGGATATGGCGACACATCCTGTTAAGTCGTTTTTATCACATGATATTGAAGTCTTTTTGAACACAGACGATCCAGGTGTTTCAAATAATACCTTGGCTGATGAATATTCCCTTGCTAAAACGATTGTTAATTTAGACGATGAGGCAATCAGACGCTTAAAAATGAATGCCATGTCGCAGGCCTTTTTGAGTAGCGCAGAAAAAAACGCCATTAAATGTACATTTAATGGCGTTTAAATTTTACTACTAAATAAAAGCGCTCGGCCTATCCTAATTAAATCTGCATCTATGTCACATTGTTTGTGTCTTTAGCAGTGCTCTTAGCTGCAGCCCCCGACGTGTCCTTGTCTACAGATTTAGCCGTATCCGGCGTCGCCGCTTTTACAGTACGTTTACGCGCGGGCTTAGCTACTTTTTTGCTATTTGATGCGAGCAATTCCTGTGGGTCAAAATCATCCACATTTATAGTACGCAAACGTCCCGCTTCAGTAGCCGTTAGCAGTTCGGCCTCTTCTTCACTAATAATGTCGGCTGCTAAAGCTTGTATAGCCAAGTCATCAAGCTGTGTCATCGGCAGTTTCTTTCCCATTGAAGCACAAATTCGGTCAAAAATAGGCTCTACTTTTACCATGTTCTCCAATGTTTGTTCTAGGTCACCAAACAAACTACCTTCTATACGAGTTAGGTATTGGCCATTGCCTAAACGATCCCTTGCTGGCCCTGGCTTTTGCAATATATCCGCAATTTTATGTTCGACCTTATCGCTTGGCTTATCATTAACTTTGCCGTAAGGCTGCACAATTGTGCGTAACAAGAGACCCACTGGGACAGAGGGAAAGTTACGAATGAAATCGTCAATTGCCACGTCTATGTTATGTAAACAGTCTTGCATTGCCCATTCTAAAAAGGGAAGGTCTTCTTTAATTCGTCCCTGTTCATCGTAGCGTTTGAGTGTTGCTGAAGCTAAGTACAAATGGCTAAGTACATCACCTAAACGCGCTGACAAACGCTCTCTTCTCTTTAAGGATCCTCCCAGTACGCCCATAGATACGTCGGTCAGTATGGCAAGATTTGAGGAGTATCCCTGTAGGCTTCTGTAGTATCCAGCGGTCTCATCCTTAAATGGTGCACTACTAAGACGATTACGTGATAGTGAGAACCAAAGTGAGCGCACGGTATTACTAACCGCAAAGCCAATGTGACCGAACACAGCCTCATCAAATGTCGTTAGCTGCTCATGCTCGTCGTTAATCTGGGCCGCATATAGTTCTTTTAATACATAAGGATGGCAGCGCATTGCGCCTTGACCAAATATCATCATATTACGCGTAAGAATATTTGCACCTTCAACGGTAATAGAAATAGGCACACCTTGATAAGCTCGTCCCAAATAGTTTGTGGGGCCTAAACAAATACCTTTACCTCCATGCACATCCATTGAGTCGTTTACAACTTGGCGCATTCTTTCGGTTAAGTGATACTTGCAAATGGCTGAAATAACCGATGGTTTCTGCCCTAAGTCTACACCAGCGGTAGAAAATGAGGTAACAGCGTCCATTAAATACGCGTTTCCGCCTATTCTTGCCAGCATTTCTTCAACGCCTTCCATTTGACCAATAGGCAAGCGGAATTGACGGCGAATGCGTGAATATGCACCTGTGCTGAGGGCTAATTGCTTGGCGCCACCCGCTGCTGAGGAGGGTAACGTAATGCAGCGTCCTACCGACAAACACTCCATTAACATACGCCAGCCTTTACCGGCCATTTTTTCACCACCAATAATGTAACTTAAGGGCACAAACATATTGGTACCCTTAACGGGACCGTTGTGAAACGGAACGTTAAGCGGGAAGTGTCTACGTCCAATCTCTAAACCTTTAGTTTTGCGAGGGATAAGCGCACACGTAATGCCTAAATGCTTTTTCTCACTTAACAGACCTTCTGGATCTTCGAGTTTAAATGCTAGCCCAATTACAGTTGCAATGGGTGCTAGTGTAATGTAGCGCTTCGAAAAGGTAAGGCTCATACCTAACACTTCCTTACCTTCAAATTCACCTTTACATACAATACCAACATCGGGGATTGAACCTGCATCTGAACCGGCTTCAGGGCCTGTCAACGCAAAACATGGAACGTCTTTCCCAACGGCTAAGCGGGGCAAGTAATAATCTTGTTGTTCTTTGGTGCCGTAGTGCTGTAAGAGTTCACCGGGACCAAGAGAATTAGGAACACCAACGGTAGACGATAGCACTGCACTTACACCTGCTAATTTTTGTAAAACGCGAGACTGCGCAAAGGCAGAATATGCCAGTCCTCCATATTTTTTTTCTATGATCATGGCAAAGAATTTGTGTTCTTTTAGAAATGCCCAAATTTCGTCGGGTAAATCGGCATCGACATGGTTTATCTCCCACTCATTGACCATTGTGCACACTTCTTCACAAGGACCATCTAAGAATGCCTGCTCTTCACTCGTTAAATGTGGACGAGATATAGCGTGCAGTTTCTGCCAGTCGGGCTTTCCCGTAAATAGATCGCCGTCCCACCAGACGGTGCCTGCGTCTATTGCCTCTTTCTCAGTGTCAGATAACTCAGGCGTAACTGACTTATAAAACGACAAAAGTTTTGTCGAAAGGATGCTCACGCGGATGGGGCTATAGGCAATAGGCAAAGCGACTAAAATGAACAAAATCCATCCAAGTATGCCTATACCGCCGGCAATGGTGCCAATAACCATTGTTAAAGCTAATACGCTAACGCATGTGATAAGTGAATATCGCTGATAGGCGACTACTCCAAACACTGCTATAAAAATTAAAAACCATACTATATCGAACATATTCTCTCCAAAGGTCAGACCAGACGTTCAAAATGTAACCATAATTATCTAATAAATCAAGTTAATGATACTAATAATGTGCTAACTATCTTCGTGAATTCATGGTGTTTTCGCTCGGAATCGATCAGTTGATACCGCTTTTCATGTGTTATATAGGCGCACTATAAGCACTAATTGTTATAAATACTTAAATGTTTTTAACTGGACGTCACCTTGCTCGCTTTCATCTTTAAACTGCTGTATGCGTACCAGGTTATAATTGAGACTTGGCGCAAACCAAGCATACGTTACTCTTCTTGGTGACTCACGACCAATCAGTACTTTAATCGCGTTAATATTCCCATAGGGGAGGGTTAAATTCTCAGTCGCCATCACCTTAAGTTGATACTGGCGCTTTTCACCTCTGTAGTTGATGAAATTGTACACCTTATTGGTGTTGCCACTGGCTAGTTGCTGCGGGAAATCTATTCTGAATAGCTGATTGTCAAGCTCATCATCCCAAGGAAGCGATGCACTTTCATCCACATGAATTTTTTGATTTAACTGATCGAAATTCAGCAAAAGTGTTTTGTTTGGGCCTGTGCCGGAACGCTTATAGTAATATTCAAGTGGCACCAAATTTCCTAGTTTGTTAGAAAAAGTAGTTTTTTCAAAGCGTTCATCGGTTAAAAAGAAACGTGAAACAATGGATTCATACGTTAACACGTACTGCTTGCCAGTTAGTGGTTTTAGCTCAAGTAGCGCATTGCCCACATCATTACCTGAACGAAAAGCAACATACTTTGCACTAAACGGTTTTAAATTTATGCTTGGCGCAGTGGATTTTTGTGTCGCTGCTGGTGGACTTGCCTCTATATTTATTTCAGCCAATGCATATGCTGGTGAAGCGGAAAAAGTATAAAATACTATTAAAAATAGCATTTTAATGAGAGCGCTAGTGTTTTTCCTCGTCATTTTTTAAGCCCTTATTATTATTTATTCTTATTGAACAGCCTGCTAATGTATTGTCTGGGGACAGTGAGAAGTCTAGGTTATCATCAAACCATACTTTGTCTTGCTGCAATCGTAAAGTGCCTTGGCAAAACCACTTAACGGCTAAGGCGTAAATAAGCCACTCAGTACTTGCCAATTTCGAGCGTAAACTGGTCATCGAATCGTTATCACAGACAGCAATCACTGACTGTAAGACCACCGGCCCGCCGTCTACCTCAGCAGTAACAAAATGAACTGAAGCGCCATGCTGTTTATCTTTATTATCAATTACTTTTTTATGCGTGTATAAACCTGGGTATTTTGGCAATAATGAAGGGTGAATATTTAACATTTTCCCGTGAAATTGACTCACAAATGCTTTACTTAATATGCGCATAAATCCTGCTAATACCACTAAATCAGGTGCTAATTTAGTAAGCTGGGCAGCTAACTCCTCATCAAATTGATGACGGCTGTCGTATGCTGTATGGTCAAGAACGAGACTTTGAATGCTATGAAATTTAGCTCGTTTTAGGGCATATACGTTGTGTACATTAGAAATAACAGCAACCACTTTGCCATTTATAAATCCGCCAGAGCATTCGTTTATAATAGCCTGCAAGTTGCTGCCTGAGCCGGATACTAAGACAACAATACGTTTAGGGGAACATGCTACGGGCAATACCATTACTCAATAATAACCGCTTCATCACTCGTTTTTTCTTCTAGCCTACCTATAATCCACGCATTCTCACCCGCGGCTGACAAAAAATCGACAATGTCACGAGCATCGTCATTATCGACTGCCAATAACAAGCCTACACCACAGTTAAACGTGCGATACATCTCATGAGTGTTTACATTCCCTTTTTCTTGTAGATAAGTAAAAATTACTGGCCATTCCCAAGAAGATGCGTCTATTTTTGCAGCCACGTTATCAGGCAGAACTCTAGGAATGTTCTCCCAAAAACCACCGCCGGTAATGTGAGAAATTGCATTGACCTTATATTTTTCAAGTAGCGCCAGCGTATTTTTAACATATATTCGGGTAGGCTCTAATAAGTGATCGATAATAGGCTTGCCGTGCAAGGCTTCATTGACATCGACCTTGGCAACTTCAATGATTTTTCTAATTAGGGAATAACCATTTGAGTGAGGGCCCGAAGAGCCTAATGCAATTAAGCAATCGCCTGCCTTGACTTTGGTGCCGTCAATTACTTCGCTTGCTTCTACAACGCCGACACAAAAGCCTGCTATATCGTAGTCGTTGCCGTGATACATACCCGGCATTTCAGCAGTTTCACCGCCGATCAGCGCACAGTTGGCTAACACACAGCCTTTGCCGATACCCGTAACAACGGAGACAGCGGTATCGACATCGAGTTTTCCAGTTGCGTAATAATCTAAAAAAAACAGAGGCTCTGCACCTTGCACAATGAGGTCATTTACACACATTGCGACCAAATCAATGCCAATGCCGTCGTGTCTATTATTATCCATAGCTAGGCGCAATTTTGTACCAACGCCATCTGTGCCAGATACTAAAAGTGGATTTTTATATTTTTGAGGCAGTGAGCAAAGAGCGCCGAAACCGCCCAAGCCACCTTTAACTTCGGGTCGGTGGGTAGCTTTTGAAACGGACTTAATACGTTCAACTAATTCATTGCCCGCGTCTATGTCAACACCGGCATCTTTATAACTTAATGATTGGCTTGAATCAGTCATTTGTCATCCTTACTTAATTTGGCTTTATAAATCGCGACATATATTACCAGTATGAGGAATTAAAGGGTATTAAAAACTAAACTAAAATTTTAATGCAAAACACGCATAAATGTTCGACAATAGCGCGTATACGGAAACTATTATAAGAGATTGGTTTGTTAACAACGCTTAAAAGCCTTTTGCTTGTGTGCTTATATAAACGACTAAATACACGCAGAAATAGTCAAAATAACGCTAAGAACCATACTTTCACCAGCCTGAAGCACCTTTGCGCTTTACTTATTTTGATGAGTTTTGTTAGTGCCGCCGGTAATATTGAACATGTCAATATTGGGCGTATAGCAGTAAATGATCAGTCTACAAACAGCCAACAAAAAGCGGGGAAATTAGCGCTTAAACAGGTTTTTATAAAGTTAAGCGGTAATATTGATGTCGTAAATGAGAATGAAATATCTAAAGCAATTGACAATTACGAACAGTTTCTTATTGCCAGCAGCTTTATTCAACAAGGTCAGAATTTGGTGTTTGAAGCTAGCTTCAATCAAGCCAAAGTGCAAAGTTTATTGATCGCTAGTGGTCGTAACGTGTGGGCGAGTTTACGTCCGTCCGCCGTTATCTGGCTGGCTATAGAAAATAGTGAAAATCAAAAAAATATAGTGTATCAGGGCTCATCCAATGACATGGCCCAGAATATTGACTCAAAAGCGTTTGCTAGGGGTGTTGAAATCGTTATTCCATTAGGAGACTTAAATGATGCAATGAACGTGTCGGTATATGATGTGTGGAATCAGTTTATTTCAAAGCTGCAGGACCAAAGTGTGCGTTACAATACTGACTATCTGATTAGTGCAACCGTGGAACAAATCAGTGAGTCACTGGTCACTGAAAAAATCCCTAGAGACGCAACACATAAACTCGACTATGTGATTACTAGTGCGGATTTCAGGCGTCCCAAAAATGTCGAAACTGGTCGTGTGTTTGGCCGCAGTGAAGAGGCTGTAGTAATAGAACTAGTTGATATCTACGCCAATGTATTGGCTGAACAATTTTCCTTAAACACGCAGTCAGAAACAGGCAGTCAATCTATTAGGGCTGCTATTAGCGGCATTGATTCTTTAGCCGACTACGTCAATATGTTGGCCTTGATAAAGTCTGTGCCCTCCGTTAAAAATATTAAACTAATTAAACAGAAAAACGATATAGCCTTAGTCGAAATTGATCAAAAAACATCAATAGCGCAGCTCAAGTCTATACTGCTGTTAGACAAACGTCTCAGCTTAGAAACAACGTTTCAGCAGGCTGAGATATCGTTTAGGTGGCAAGGCGAATAGATGCAGCTAGTTCTCCCAGTATCATTTCGAAAGCAAGATAGCTTACACAATTTTGTGGAAGGTAAAAACAGTCAGCTTATTTGCCATTTGCAGAACGTACTTAATAATAAAGTTGATTATCCTCAAGCCTCTCAAAGAATTTGTGTATTAACAGGTGGACCCGGGGCCGGTAAATCGCATTTGCTGCTTGCTACTTGCGAACAAGCTGCTTTGAGCGGGTTAACGCAGCAGTATATTGATCTCGCGCACACTATAAATATGCCACCTGAAATGCTGCTAGGACTTATCAGTAAAGATGTGGTGTGTATAGACAATCTTCAAGCCGTTAGCGGTGTAGCAAATTGGCAAACGGCGGTTTTTGACATCATAAATCAATTTACTGAAGCTCAGGGTGCACTGTTATTAATTGCCACAAGTGAACCAATTGATCAAATAGAATATGCCCTTGTTGATCTGCGCACGCGCCTATCTTGGGGCACTAATTTTACGCTACAACAGCTCAATGATGACGATAAATATAGAGCGTTGGAGAATCATCTTAAAGCAATTGGTATCGCCTATACACAAGACGCGATAGGATTTTTACTTAGTCGAACCTCGCGCGACATGCACGATCTTATGCTGCTGGTAAATACTTTAGACAAGGCCTCGTTTGAAAGTAAGCGCAAAATAACTATTCCGTTTATTAAAACCACCTTAAATTTATAAGGCGGATTTGTTGGAATATTACATTAGCGGGTAAGGCAGGCATGAGCTTATCCAAACTTACTTCTCGAAAAACTTTTTTTCGTCCTCCATTACCTTACTCAATTTAGGCAGGCCAGTGCCCAATTCTTGGCCACGTAAACGTGCAAACATTGCGCAGCCTGTAAACATCATTATTACAAAAATCATCTCGATAGACGCATGTAAAAAATAGCTAGGCTCAACATACATGGTAGTCGCGCTATGCATAAAATACCAAAGCACTACAAAGCACGACCAGGCATGTGTGTATGGTTTAGCCTTAATAATACCGTGAAGTGGGAATAGCAGCGGTAACAAATACACGATAAAAATAAAGAGGAAAGAATAATCGCGTGCGCCTGTTAACACTAGATACCATATAGACATCCACGCTAACAGACCGAGGTGGCCTATAAGCGCCAAATATCGATATCGCTTTACCTTAGGCGACATAGGCACAAGATGGGGCGGCAATTTTTTTTGCGCATCTTCGGTCATGTTGTCATCATCACTTAGGTCGTTACTGGCGCCTTGCGTGTGGGGCTTTTTACTTTGAACCATATGGTCATCTCTTATTTAATATACATTTATGTGGCTAATTTTATTGCGTGCTGCGCTAATCTGATGCCCATTTTAACACTTAATATTGCTTCGTCATTGCTAAGTTCGTCACTACTTCCTATTTGTACACTCGACACGCCATATGGACTGCAGCCTGAGGCGGTTGCATGCAACTCCGGTTCAGAATATGGCAAGCCTACGATACACATACCGTGATGGAACAAAGGTAACATCATAGATATAAGCGTTGTTTCTTGTCCTCCATGCATGCTGGAGCTTGCAGTAAAAACACAGGCGGGCTTGCCGACCAGTGTGCCTTTTAACCATACATCGGTTAAAGAATCTATAAAATGTTTCAAAGGAGCGGCCATATTGCCAAAATGAGTCGGACTGCCAAGCGCTAAGCCATCGCACTCTACCAGATCTCTTTTACTCACGTAAATATCGCCTTCATTTGGCACTGATGGCTCGTTATTTATGTTCGTTTTAGTGGTAATGCTAGGCACCGTCCTAAGCACAGCACTTGCACCTGCTTGCTCAATGCCTGCGGCAATTTTTGTCGCCAATTTTTTTGTTCGGCCATTTTTTGAATAGTAAAGTACTAATACTTTAGTCATTAAACATCTCCTTTTTGTTATTTAATATACTGCTAAAAGTAGCTAACTCGTTTTTTCTCAAAAAAGTAAGTCCTTGACGAATTTCAAAATATCTAAGCTTGTGATATGACCTAGGTTTAGGCATTATTGAGTATCCTTAATTATAAAAAAATATCGGTGCAAAAGGTGACTAATAAATTACACAGTGCGCTTGCGTGGTCTAGTATAGCGGTTGCTGCTTTTGCGGCGGGATTATATGCCTATAGTCTAGCGTCTTATGATTTTAAAACCTTAAATGAAAACACTTACAAACATTCTGACTTAAGGGGCTCTGTTGTTGTTGTTAATTATTTTGCAGAATGGTGCGCGCCTTGCTTACGTGAAATCCCGCATCTGAATGAATTTTATCATCAAGCGCCCAATAATGTGAAACTCTTTGCGGTAAGTTTTGATGACCTCAGCAACGAAAAGTTAAGCGCTATCCGAGATAAATATAATATACAATTTCCATTAATCTCTGAAATTGTGACTAATTTTCCATTCGAGAAGCCACAATATTTGCCCGCTACGTTCATTATAAAGGCTGACGGAACGTTAGCAGGCCAGCTATTAGGCGAACAAACGAAAACCGCATTAAATGATGTTGTGTCTGCGCTTTAATGCAAACAATGCACATTACTTGGGTATCGTAAACCGAAGTGAACGATGTGCTAGCATAATTAAATACTCAGGCTCATCATTGAGGCCTGCGCTTCGCGAAATTGTTCAATACGACCTTTAATTCTTAGTTTTTCTAAAGTGTCAGAGTCGACCTGATTATAGGCGAACTGTAGCTCATCTATGGCCAATGGATATGCTAAAATAAGCGCATAAATTTCAGCTTTAGTCATATGTGCTTCTTTTTTCATCTGGCTGCGGCTGTAGGCGTCATTAAGTAGTTGATAGGCTAAGAAGTTCTCTTTGTTTACTAACAGCAAATCTCGTAGCATCTGAATAGCTGGCTCAAAATTTTGGGCACTTATATAAGCATTAGCTAAATTAAGTGTTAGCACAGAATTTTGGGGTTTATTAAGCCATAGTGGAGTCAGCAACGATATAGCCCTGCTAGGCGCGTCTTGCTTAATGTGAATGTCGGTCATTAGATCTAAGTAAAATAAATTCTCTTTGTCGTTAAGCATCAGTTTATCGAGTATGTTTTTTGCTTCATCATATCTTTGTAATTCAAATAAGCTAATGGCTAAGCCATATTGAGCGCCTTTTTGTTTGGCACTATTGCTGCTGGCTAACTGGCTCGAAAAAAGGTTAATATTGCGCTCGGGCGAGCTCATGTAACGCCCCTGTATTCGAGCCTTTGCCAAATGAAAATCGAGACTAGGCGGCACATTACGAACGCCAAAGCTGCGTGCACGCGTGGTCGTTTGTGCAACTCTGTCAGCGGGCAGTGGATGCGTTTGCAAAAAAGATAACTGGGTCGAACGACCACGCGATTGTGCCAGTAACTTTTCAAAAAAACCGGGGGCGCCTTGGGGATCAAAGCCAGCGCGATACAAAATATTAATGCCAATATTGTCGGCTTCTATTTCATTAGTTCGCGTAAAATTAATGTTTGCCTGCTGTCCAACCGCAGAGCTGGCTTGCACCGCAGCTATACCCGCTTCTGGGTCTGCCATGGCCAGCAATATACCGCCTATTAAACTGGCAATTTGAAGCGGCGAATTCCTTTTTTGCATTTGTACGCGCCGGGCTAAATGCCTTTGGGTAACGTGTGCAACTTCATGCGCTAATACCGACGCCAACTCGCTTTCGGTAGATGATGCAGCTAACAAACCGGTATGAATACCAATATGGCCACCGTAAAATGCAAACGCATTTAGAACGGGATTGTTGATCATAAAAAATTGGAAGGGAAATTTCGTGTTATCAGCGTGAATAACCAACCTGTTACCAATACCTTGAATATATTCTTGCAAAACGGGGTCTTGCACTAAAGGGGCTTGTCCTCTTAGCTGACGCATAATAATGTCGCCCACTATTTTTTCTTTGTCTATGGTAATTGCATCAGAAGCTACCACGCCAATTTCAGGCAATTGATTACGGTTATTATCGCCTAAACCCAATACACTTTGTGCTACACAAAGCTGGGAGAACACGCATAGGCACATCACAAGAATGCATTTATTATAAGCGATTAATTCATTCCACAATAACTTCATCTATATTCGTTGCTTCCATCTTGGTCTATATAACTTATACTATGCATAGACCAATAACGCTCAGCTAAGTTTCAGCAAACAGCGTTATTGATTGTAAGCGAACAATATAACGTGAATAACAACGCTTCACCATCTTAAACAATATAAAGTATCACGACCCATTTAAAGGTAGGCAACATGCTCGGTGTTTTCGGAAGCTGGTATAGACGCAAATTTTCTGACCCAAATGCGCTTATGCTTTTATTATTTCTTCTTATAATTGGGGTCGTATTCTACGTGTTTGGCGGAATATTGATGCCGGTGCTGGTAGCTATCGTTATCGCATACTTGCTAGATGTGCCTGTCACAAAAATGGAAAAACTAGGCGTTAAAAGATGGTTAGCCACAAGCGCCACATTAATCGTATTTTTTATCATCACATTTTTATTAGCTATAAGTTTAATTCCGATCATAACAAAACAAGGTATTAACCTAGTTAGGGACATTCCTCTTATTTGGGACTCTGCACAAACGTGGCTTGTCAGTTTACCTGCCAAATACCCCTCACTTATCGAAGTAGAGTACATTCAATCAACTATGCAAGGCATGAATGAACGATTGGTTTCGTTTGGTGAACAAGTATTGTCAGCCTCGTTCAGTTCTATAGGTAATATTGCCGCAATATTAATTTATATTGTACTGGTGCCATTGATGGTCTTTTTTATGCTTAACGATAAAAAAGCGTTTATGCAAAGCATCTCTTCTATTTTACCGAAGGAAAGACGTTTAATCACGCAGGTGGGTGAGGAAATGAATTTGCAAATTGCGAACTATATTCGTGGCAAGGTTATTGAAATAGCGATTGTTGGCTCCGTGAGCAGTGTTGCCTTTACGATTCTTGATTTAAGATTTGCTGTATTACTTGGTGTGCTAGTGGGATTCTCAGTGCTTATTCCTTACATTGGGGCTGCAGTAATTACTATACCGGTTGCCGTGGTGGGGCTGTTTCAGTTTGGGTTAAGCTCTTCGTTCGGATATTTAATGATTGTTTATTTTGTTATTCAGGCGCTTGACGGCAATTTGTTAGTGCCTATTTTGTTTTCAGAGGCGGTGAGTTTGCATCCGCTCTACATTATTGTGGCGGTGCTCTTATTTGGCGGTATATGGGGATTTTGGGGTGTATTCTTTGCTATTCCTTTAGCCACCTTGGTCAAAGCACTCATTACCGCCTGGTCTTCACCCAAGAATACGTCAGAAACATTGGCGTAAAGGGGCACTTGAGTATCGATTTACGTGCATTAAAAAAGCCTGCAGCATGCAGGCTTTTTTAATGCGACTCAGATCATTTTTACTATAAAGCCGCCAGAACAACTTCATGATGGTCTTTTGTCTTGAACTTATCAAATACATGAGTAATCTTGCCTGTTTCATCTATTAAAAAGCTCAGTCTATGAATACCGTCATATTCTTTACCCATAAATTTCTTCAAACCCCATACGCCGAAAGTATCAGCGACGCTATGATCTTCGTCAGACAATAAATCAAAATTCAGCATCTCTTTTTCAGAAAATTTAGCTAATTTGCTCACTGGATCGGGACTAATCCCCAGTACGGTTACATCCTTAGCGTTTAGTTTTTTTATGCTGTCACGTAGGCCTTTTGCCTGCACGGTGCAACCCGGTGTCGAAGCCTTTGGATAAAAGTACACCAGCACTTTTGAGCCTTGTAAAGACGATATGTCAACGCTTTGACCACGCTGATTTTGAAGGGTAAACTGTGGCGCATTGTCACCAGCTTTCAGTGTATTCATCATTTTCCTCTATTGGTTTATGGCTTAATTTACCATGAAGTCCCATTCCGTGGAGAAGCGACTTAATGTTTGTGTCAAAAGCAATTAAGTCAGTATTTTTTGGTGCAGTTAAAATCATTTTACATTCAAGAATATTTTGATCTTCTTTACGGTATGTTTTTTGCCGGACCGCGCTAACAGATACCCCGCACAAGGCTAAACCTTGCGTGACTTTGTGCATAACACCGCTGGCATCGGCCCCTGAAAAGGCGAGATTAATCACTTGTTCAATGTTTTGCTTTTGATGGCCTGTGGTACGTTTCATCATACACAGAAGATCATCAAGCACACACAGTGTCGACAAATCCATTTCAAGCATAGTAACGCCCGCCTGAGCGCCGCTGACAATCATGGTTAAGGAAAAGTCAGTACCATATTGCGCATGGCGGCTGTCTAAAATATTACAATTATGTTCGCTTATACAGGCCGTTATGTTGCTAAGTGCAAGCAGTGAACTCTTGCCTAAGATATTCACGATGAGTTGTTCGTGTGCAGCGCGTTGTTCCATAATTTAACAAAGCCAAATAATCGTTGTCTATTGCCATATGATATCAGGTATCTAAAGATTGATGAAATTTGCGATATAAAATATTTGATGAATCGCTTTTTTCGGTAATTTATTGATTATAAAGATTTGCAACGCTTGTTTTTAGGTCTTGGGCACACTACTATTGCGCTACAAAAAAATAAGGAGTTAAGATGTTTCGTGGTAGTTTTGTAGCACTAGTTACGCCTATGTTTGATACAGGCGATGTCGATTATGCAAGTTTGGCAACGCTAGTCGAATTTCATATACAAAATAATACTCATGGGATCGTGGCCGTTGGCACCACCGGTGAATCCGCGACGCTTCCTTTTGAAGAACATATTAAGGTTATACAATTTATTGTTGAATGTGCCGCAGGAAAAATACCAGTAATAGCAGGTAGTGGTGCAAACGCTACTAACGAAGCTGTATTTTTAACTAAACAAATTGAGAAAGTAGGTGTGGACGGCTTTTTAAGTGTTGTTCCATACTATAATAAACCGCAGCAAGCTGGCTTAGTTGCGCATTTTAAAGCTGTTGCAAGCGCGTCTGATTTACCCCTTATTCTTTATAACGTGCCTTCAAGAACAGTACTTGACATGCATACTTCTACGGTGGCTATTTTAGCCTCCCATGCCAACATAGTCGGCATTAAAGACGCTACGGGTGACCTGAGTCGTTTAGTCCAATTACAGGCAACCCTACCAAGTGACTTTCTTTTATTCAGTGGGGATGACGCCACGGGCTGCGAATTTTTAAATAATGGTGGTCACGGTGTTATATCAGTGACCGCAAATATCGTACCAAAACAAATGTCTGCAATGTGTGAACATGCTTTGTCCAAAAAGTATGCACAGGCCAGCGCAATTGATGCAACATTACAGCAACTGCATCACGCGTTGTTTTTAGAACCAAACCCCGTTTTACCCAAATGGGCATTGTATAAAATGAACAAAATGGCGTCTCCATTTTTACGTTTACCGATGATCTTGCCTGAACTAAATCATCAATTGAGTATCGAACAAGAATTAAAAGAACTAGGATTAATATAAAACCACATGAAAAATAACTTTATAGTTACTATCTGCGCTGCTTTAGTGCTTAGCGCCTGCTCAAGTCCAGGTTCAAGAGAGCGTACTTCTGGTGATTTTGAATATATGAAGGTGAAACAGCAAAGCGCTGAATTGAAAATTCCAGAGGAACTTGAAAGGCCTCTGCGCTCAAACCGCTACGACTTACCTACGCTAGCATCCTCCACAAGCGCTAAAGCGCTATTAGGGAGAGATGTAAGAATTAGTTCGCCTCGTTTGGTTTTACCTTTAGTAGCTGGTTCGCACGTGGAAGAGGGTAATGAAGGCGCTACGGTAATGTTTGATCAGGTTGATGACAACCGCTCCCTCGATAAAACCATATGGGATAAAGTGTTATCATATTTAGAGCAGAATAATATTGGTGTAGAGAGTTTTGACAGAGACAATAACACGCTCACGACTGACTGGGTCATTTCGGTTACCGAATTAGACACTAGCTGGTATACCTTCTCGAATGACTTTATTGAACAAGCCAAAAAATTTAAATTATCGCTTAATGTTGCTCCACACGGCAGAACGGCATCACTCACGAATGAAATAGTCGATTACATTGATGAAAATGGTAACTCCACAATTTCCATGATGGATCCTATTACGCAGCGTACCAACGAAGTCGATTTTTTAAACTATATCATTGAAGAATACGATTTTGGCGTACGTTTAGCGATGTCTGAGCGAATTGAAAAAATAAGAGACGGCTTTGGTTCTGAGCTTGGTGTCAACGCCGACGGCGATCCGGCTATGATTATAAATGCAGAATACAACGATGCATGGCCTCGTTTATTGTTGGTATTACGTAAAATGGGCTTTGATGTTATTGATTTAGATCAATCGTCAGGAATAATGTTTGTGCTCTACGGTGGTGTGGAAGATGGCTTCTGGTCGGGTCTTTTCAGTAAAGAAACATTGCCCCTTGAAAAGGACAATTACCGTATTTTTGTAAAACGCGCCGGTTCAAATACGAGTATCACGTTTAAAAGCGATGAAAACGTAAACTTTGATGCAAAACAAACAAGCGATATTTTTCCTGTATTTCAAGAATACATGGCGTCTAACAACTTAGATATATAATACCAAACAACAACATACTAGTGGAGTAGACATGCACAAAGTATCTGAACTGTATCGTGGAAAAGCTAAAACGGTTTTTGTGACCGAGGATGCTAACAAACTCATACTCGAGTTTAGAGACGATACATCTGCCTTTGATGGTGAAAAAATTGAGCAGCTTAGCCGAAAAGGAGAAGTGAACAATAAATTTAATAACTTCATCATGCAAACTCTAGAAAATAAAGGTATAAAGACACAGCTTGAATCACTTATTGATGATACTCAAAGCGTGGTCAAGAAGCTAAATATGATCCCTGTAGAGTGTGTCATTAGAAATTACGCTGCAGGCTCACTTTGCAAAAGATTGGGCGTTGAAGAAGGTCTTGCACTGTCGCCGCCTACCTTCGAGTTTTTCTTAAAAAATGACGCTTTGCACGATCCAATGATAAACGAATCACACTGCGCCTCTTTTGGTTGGGCAACACCTGAGCAAATTTCTCAAATGAAATCTCTTACATTTTCCGTAAACGAAGTGCTATCGCCGATATTTGAAGCGGGCGGAATGTTATTGGTAGATTTTAAATTAGAATTCGGCACGGATGAGAATGGCGATATTATTCTAGGTGATGAATTCACTCCCGATGGCTGTCGTTTATGGGATAAAGAAACTAAGAAAAAGCTAGATAAGGATCGTTTTAGGCAAGGCTTAGGTTCCGTGGTAGAGTCCTATATTGAAGTAGCCGCTAGAATAGGTTTAGATATAGGCTAGTATTCAAATTTTATGCTAATGTCGGAAGTAGGGACCGTGCAACAGCTTAATATTTCGTCATCGTCTATAAACGCTAAAGGCTCAATACGATAATCTACTGAGCCGCTTAGCAGTTTAGTTCTGCAAACGCCGCAAAATCCTTCCCTACAGTTATAATTAACATCAATGTTTTCACGCTCTAAGGTTTCTAATACGGATTCACCTTCGTGCGTTTCAATTACCTTTTCACCAATGCTGATTGATTTAATGCGAGTAGTGTCTGTTATGGTGAGGGGATTCTTCAAATTTTAAACTATCCTGAAACAGTTAAACTGCCTAATAAGCCCATATTTATATGAGCTTATTAGACTTATAACGATTAGAGATGTAGCAATTAATTACAGGTCAAAATCGGTAAAGTCGTCGGAGCTTACTTCGGCATTAATTTGCGATACCAAATAAGAACTCACTTCAACCTCTTGTGGTGCAACCTGCACGTTGTCTGAACTTAAATAGTTGTTCATCCAAGGCAGTGGGTTACTTTTGATTTCAAACTCAGGTTTCAGACCAATGGCAGCCATTCTCTGATTAGCAATAAACTCTACATAACTACTTAAGATTTCTTCGTTTAAGCCTAGCATAGAGCCGTCTTTGAATAGATATTTAGCCCATTCTTTTTCTTGATGAACGGCCGTTAAAAATATTTCTCTTGCCTGATCTTTGCACTCAAGTGCTATCTCTGCCATTTCAGGATCGTCTTTACCTTTTGCCCATAGATTTAATATATGCTGAGTACTGGTTAAGTGAATATTTTCGTCGCGCGCAATTAAGCGAATAATTTTCGAATTGCCTTCCATTAATTCGCGCTCAGCAAAGGCGAAAGTACACGCAAATGACACATAAAAACGTATTGCTTCTAAGGCGTTGACTGAGTTCATACACAAGAAAAGTTTTTTCTTCAACTCTCGCATAGTAATAACGTGATTTTCACCTTCTACTTCGTACGTACCTTCGCCTCTTGTTTGAAATAGCTGCGTGGCAAATATTAAATCATCATAATACTTTGAAATATCGGTAGCTCTGCGTTTTATTTCTTCGTTCACAACAATGTCATCAAAAATTTCACTGGGGTCAGAAAATAAGTTACGCAATATATGTGTGTAGGAACGAGAGTGGATAGTCTCGAAAAAAGACCAAGTCTCGACCCACGTTTCTAACTCAGGTAAAGAAATGATAGGCAAAAATGCAATGTTAGGCGATCTACCTTGTATTGAGTCCAACAAAGTTTGGTATTTCAGGTTCGAAATAAAGATATGCTTTTCGGCATCGCTTAGCTTACCAAAATCGACTCTATCTTTACTGACGTCAACTTCTTCAGGACGCCAAAAAAATGAAATCTGTTTTTCTATTAATTTTTCGAAAATAGGATGTTTTTGTTGGTCATATCTAGCCACGTTAACTGAATTACCGAAAAACATCGGCTCTGTCATGGTGTCGATGGTTTTTTGATTAAAAGTAGTATATCTCATAATAGTCTCAATGATGCCTAGTAGTTAAACATTAAATTTATATCGAATTTAATGGTGTTTACGTAAGGTGTTTTTATTTCGATTAAAGCAACTTAAATAAGCGGCTTTAAAAGTTCCCTATATTTTACAAGCCCCGCCTTCGCAGTCATCATCATCTTCAATAATAACCTCTAAATCTCTGGCATTTTGTTCGTCTATTTCCATCTCAGCGTCAGACTTATCTGAAGCTCCGTCCCTGGTATTGTGATAGTAAAGGGTCTTTATGCCAAGCTTATAGGTGGTTAGTAAGTCTTTTAATAAGATCTTCATCGGCACCATGCCGCCTTCAAACTTACCTGGATCATAGCTAGTGTTAGCAGAGATTGTTTGATCAATAAACTTCTGCATTATGGCCACAAGCTGTAAATATCCATCATTTGAGGGAAGGTCCCACATGAGTTCGTAGTCATTACGCAAACGTTTAAACTCAGGTACTACCTGTTTAAGTATGCCGTCTTTGCTTTGCTTAACGCTAATAAAACCACGCGGTGGCTCAATTCCATTGGTGGCGTTAGAGATTTGTGAAGATGTCTCTGATGGCATTAATGCAGACAAGGTACTGTTACGTAATCCGTGCTTGACTATATCAGCGCGCAACGTATCCCAGTCGTAGTGCAAAGGCTCATCGCAAATTTTATCTACATCTTTCTTGTAGGTATCAATTGGCATTAAGCCTTGTGAATAGGTGGTTTCATTGAACTTAGGGCAAGCGCCTTTCTCTTTTGCTAAGTTATTAGAGGCTTTGAGTAAATAATATTGAATTGCCTCAAAGGTTCTATGTACTAGACCGTTAGCGCTTGAATCTGAATACTTGACCCCATTTTTGGCCAAGTAGTAAGCAAAGTTAATTACGCCTATGCCTAAAGTACGACGGCCAATCGTTGCATTTAAGGCTGCGGGAACAGGATAGTCTTGATAATCGAGAAGGCTATCCAATGCACGCACTGATAAATCGGCTAATTCTTCAAGGTCGTCAAGGCTTTTAATCTCCCCTAAATTGAACGCAGATAACGTACACAGCGCTATTTCACCCTCAGGATCATTTATATGCTGCAGCGGCTTAGTGGGCAGTGCAATCTCCAAACACAGGTTACTTTGTCTAACCGGTGCTAATTTTGGATTAAACGGGCTGTGTGTATTGCAGTGGTCGACGTTTTGTAAATAAATGCGCCCAGTGTTTGCGCGCTCTTGCATAAACTGACTAAATAAATCTATCGCCTTGACGCGTTTCTTACGAATACTGCCGTCATTTTCATATTGCACATATAGGCGCTCAAACTCTTCTTGATCAGCAAAAAAAGCATCATATAACCCCGGCGTGTCTGATGGGCTAAATAAGGTAATGTCACCACCTTTCAACATGCGCGTGTACATAAGTTTATTACACTGTACACCGTAATCAAGATGCCTAACGCGGTTTTCTTCAACACCGCGGTTGTTCTTTAACACCAACAGCGATTCAACTTCTAAATGCCAAATGGGGTAGAATAGGGTGGCTGCACCGCCGCGAACGCCGCCTTGTGAACAACTCTTTACGGCAGTTTGAAAATGCTTGTAAAACGGAATACAGCCAGTATGAAATGCTTCTCCGCCGCGTATAGGACTGCCAAGTGCTCTTATGCGACCGGCGTTGATACCAATGCCAGCACGCTGACTAACATACTTTACGATGGCACTAGCCGTTGCATTAATAGAATCCAGGCTGTCACCTGCTTCAATAAGCACACACGAACTGAACTGCCTAGTCGGTGTTCTTACGCCAGCCATAATGGGCGTGGGCAACGAGATCTTAAACATAGAAGAGGCGTCGTAAAAACGCTTAACATAGCCTAGTCGCTCGGATTTGTCATATTTTGCAAACAAGCAAGCCGCTACCAGTAGGTATAAAAACTGCGCACTTTCATAGATTTCGCCATTTACGCGATTCTGAACAAGATATTTACCTTCAAGCTGCTTTACAGCGGCATAGCTGAAGTTTAGGTCTCGAGAATGCTCAATGAAATCATTCATGTCATTGAATTCTTGTTCGGTATAGTCTTCTAGCAAATGCTTATCATATTTGCCTTTTTCAACCATTGATTTCACTTGTTTGAAAAGATGAGGAGGCTCATATTGTCCATAAGCCTTTTTACGCAAGTGAAAAATGGCTAAGCGCGCGGATAAATATTGGTAGTCAGGCGTTTCAGGACTGATTAAATCAGCGGCCGACTTGATCAATGTCTCATGTATTTCAGCGGTTTTAATGCCGTTATAAAACTGAATTTGCGCTTTTATCTCTACTTGAGAAACGGATACATCCTCTAATCCTCTTGCGGCCCAAGTAACGACTTTGTGAATTTTTTCAAGATCGATTGGTTCTTGTGCCCCGTCTCGTTTGGTGACTAATAAAGTGTTCTTCATTTTTATACTCTATATTTTAACGCGGTTTTGTTTAAAGATATACTAGATAACGACGTGTGAGAAACCGATTAATACACGCATTTTTTCACATATCTAATTGCGACAAATAAGCCATTTATTTTAGCTATGAAAAATTAAGCCGTTGCTCACGTAACACAAGATAATGTGTTAAAGCTTGGTTTGCAATCACTATATGTAGTGTTTTGCATTAAATAATGGAAGGATTAAAAAAGTTAGTATTGGCTAACCTAAAACGGTCAATGCAGCAATGGTTTTTATACTTTCAAGTGCTTTGTGTAAATTATTTTTATAGTTGGAATATTTCGTTATATCGATAGAGCTTTTTATTGTTATTTGAAATATGACTGTTTTTTATACTTAATGTGGACTTACGCGCACTCATTGCCAGTTCACAAGTGCGCTATTTTCTTGCTGTATAAGTCGTGGCTAATTATGCTAGTTTTTACATACAATAAAATAGTTAACATCAACGTTACTATCCGAAAAATAATAACCTTGCGTTAATGGATTGAAGTGCAGCCCAGTCATCATGTCTACGTGCAGCGATGTTTTTTCAATCATACTCACCAGTTCACTCGGTTTTATGAATTTGCTGTGCTCATGAGTCCCTTTTGGCACCATATTGAACAGGTACTCTGCAGCTGCTATCGCCATTACGTACGACTTCACATTTCTATTAATGGTTGAAAATACAACAACACCTCCTGGTTTGACCAGTGTGCCACAAGCCTTTACGACCGAAGCAGGGTTAGGCACATGCTCTAACATTTCTAAACAAGCAACTATGTCATATTGCCCAGCATGTTCAAGCGCCCAATCTTCTGCGGTTGATAACACATAATCTACCTTTATACCGCTTTCTAATCGGTGTAAATTAGCCACGTCTAACGATGCTTTTGCCATATCTAGGCCGGTCACTACGCCTCCTCGCTGTGCTAATGCTTCAGACAATATGCCGCCACCGCAGCCAACGTCTAGAATACGCTTATCAATTAATCCACCGGACTGCTGCTCTATCAGGTCTACTCGCAGTGGATTAATGTCGTGCAGTGACTTAAATTCGCCATTGCGATCCCACCAGCTATTGGCCAACTCTGAGAACTTGGCCAATTCATCTACATCTACATTACTCATAATAAAACTTCCTCGAAATGCACAACAATGGTTAAAGTACCGTTAATCAATAAAATGTATCACCATAAAATATCTTAAAATAGTGTGAATACAGGAATATTCTAGAGTATTCGCAATTATGGGATATATAAGCTTGTATCAAGTGATCATCATGCTACAGTTTTGGCTAAACTAATGATACTATTAGCCCCCTAATACGTTAATAATAACAAAGTAATCGAAACTCTTAGATACATAGCTGTTTACGAAAATAGACACTATATAGGTACTATCTGGCACAACTCGATATACATAAAAAAGGATCATGCAGTTTATGACTGACAATGCCAATGCAATTTCCCCCATTAATATTGAAGAAGAGTTAAAAAATTCGTATTTAGATTATGCCATGAGTGTAATTGTAGGTCGTGCACTTCCCGACGTCCGTGATGGCCTAAAGCCCGTTCATCGTCGTGTATTGTTTGCCATGAGCGAATTAAAAAACGATTTTAATAAACCCTATAAAAAATCAGCTAGAGTAGTTGGCGATGTAATCGGTAAGTATCATCCCCACGGCGACAGCGCTGTTTATGACACTATTGTTAGAATGGCCCAGACTTTTTCACTGCGTTACATGCTAGTTGACGGTCAAGGTAATTTTGGGTCGGTTGACGGCGATTCAGCTGCAGCAATGCGATATACAGAAATACGTATGTCGAAAATAGCGCATGAATTACTGGCTGACTTAGACAAAGAAACGGTTAATTTCGTGCCTAACTACGATGGCCAAGAGCACATTCCAGAGGTTTTACCCACTCGCGTCCCTAACTTGTTAGTGAATGGGTCATCGGGTATTGCGGTAGGCATGGCAACGAATATACCGCCGCACAATTTAACAGAAGTGGTAAACGGCTGTATTGAACTAATCAAAAACCCCGACATAAGCATTGAAGAGCTTATCGAATTTATTCCAGGGCCTGACTTTCCAACTGCCGCAATAATAAGTGGTCGCGCTGGCATTATAAGCGCTTATAAGACTGGTCGCGGTAAGATATATCTGCGCGCAAAGGCCGATATTGAACAAGAAGAAAATGGTAAAGAAACCATTATTGTGCATGAAATTCCTTATCAAGTTAACAAAGCTCGTCTAATTGAAAAAATGGCCGAGTTGGTTAAAGAGAAGAAAGTGGAGGGAATATCTGCGCTGCGTGATGAGTCTGACAAAGACGGTATGCGCATTGTCATTGAAGTAAAGCGTAACGAATCGGCAGAGGTGTTGCTGAACCATTTGTATTCTCAAACTCAATTGCAAACTGTATTTGGCATCAACATGGTTGCCCTTGATAAAACCCAACCTAAAATTTTCAACTTAAAAGAAATTTTAGAGCTATTTGTATTACATCGACGTGAAGTGGTTACTCGCCGCACCGTTTATGAGTTGAAAAAAGCCCGCGACCGCGCTCACATATTAGAAGGTCTAGCCATTGCACTAGTAAACATCGACCCAATCATAGCGCTGATAAAGGCATCTGGTAGCCCCGCTGAGGCGAAGAAATCTTTAATTGCTTCAGGCTGGGATTTAGGTGATGTAGCGCAAATGCTTGAAAGAGCAGGTAACGATGCTGCTCGCCCTGATTGGTTGGCCGACGAATACGGAATTAAAGACGGCAAATACTATTTAACCGAAGAACAAGCACAAGCCATACTTGACCTACGCTTGAACAAACTCACCGGTTTAGAACATGACAAAATTCTTGAGGAATATCGTAATCTTATTGAAGTCATTGCTGAATTATTGAAAATTTTAGGCAGCTCTGAACGCTTAATGGAAATAATTACGGAAGAACTTGAGGCAATAAGAGATGAGTTTGGTGATGAACGTAGAACCGAAATTACCGCAGCTAGTCACGATATTGACATTGAAGATCTAATTGAACGTGAAGAAGTCGTGGTTACCTTGTCGCACGAAGGCTATGTAAAGTATCAGAAACTATCTGATTACGAAGCACAGCGGCGCGGCGGCAAAGGCAAATCTGCCACGAAAATGAAAGACCAAGATTTTATAGAAAAGCTGCTTGTGGCCAATACTCACGATCACATATTATGCTTTTCCACGAGAGGGCGCTTATACTGGTTAAAAGTGTATCAGTTACCATTGGCGAGCAGAAATGCGCGCGGTCGTCCCATTGTGAACATTCTTCCTTTAGAAGAAAACGAACGTATTACTGCCATTTTACCCATCAAAGAGTTTGAAGCAGGCAAGTATGTCTTTATGGCTACCGCTAATGGTTCTGTCAAGAAAACAGAGCTTATTCATTACTCACGCCCTCGCGCTAACGGCATAATAGCGGTCAACTTAAATGACGGTGACGAGCTAATTGGCGTCGACTTAACCGACGGTACTTGCGAAATAATGCTGTTTTCCAACGCAGGTAAAGTTGTGCGTTTCTCTGAGGACCAAGTGCGTCCTATGGGCAGAACAGCAACCGGTGTGAGGGGCATCCGTATTGCCGATACTGAGCGTGTAGTATCTCTTATTATTCCAAACGCTGACGGTGACATATTAACCGCCACCCAGAACGGCTACGGAAAATGTACAGCAGTATCTGAGTATCCCGCTAAAAATCGTGCCACTAAAGGCGTTGTGTCTATAAAAGTGTCTGAGCGCAACGGCCAGGTAGTGGGTGCGGTGCAAGTGAGCCAAACAGATGAAATGATGCTAATTAGTGATCGCGGTACGCTCGTTAGAACGCGCGTATCGGAGGTTTCTAGAGTAGGACGCAATACCCAAGGTGTTACCTTAATTCGTACCGTTGATGGTGAGCACGTAGTCGGCTTACAAAGAATTGATGAAGTTATTGAAGTAGATTCTACTGTTATAGAGACTGACGAGGACGGCAATGTTATTGAGGCAATTGCAAGAGACGTTGATGTTCAAGTTGGTACCACTGGCGCTGATGCGGGAGACGATGATAATTCTGAAAACGACAATGGCGAAAGTAGTGAAGATGAAAAATAGTGCGACGTTAAGACGTTTGTGAATAATTAGCATTATAAGAAAGTACTCCATAGAGCCTTATGTAGCTAATGAGTACTGCTAAATAATGCTCTGAGCAAATAGCCTAGTATTTAACAAAGCAGCGGACACATTTATGTTTGCTGCTTTTTCATGTAGGGGTAATAATGACAATATTCAATTTTTGTGCTGGCCCGGCAATGCTGCCTGCTGCTGTGCTTAAACGCGCGCAAGCGGAACTGCTCAATTGGAATGGCCAAGGCACTTCAGTAATGGAAGTTAGCCACAGAGGAAAACCTTTTATGGCGGTGGCTGAAAAGGCAGAGGCTGATTTACGCACACTGTTAAATGTGCCAAGTAACTATAAAGTGTTGTTTATGCACGGTGGCGGACGCGGACAGTTTTTTTCAGTGCCTTTAAATTTAGCCAAAAGAGGCAACCTTGCACAACACCTCGTTACCGGTCAGTGGTCTGACATTGCGGTAAAAGAAGCGGCTAAATATATGCAAAGTGAAGTGGTAGCACAGTCCGCTAATGTTGGTGGTAGGGTGTGCGTGCCTTTGCAATCCTCATGGGACATAAACAAGCAAGCGGCTTACTTTCACTACTGTCCGAATGAAACAATAGAAGGTGTCGAGATTAATTGGGTACCTAAAACAGGTAACGTGCCGCTTGTTGCTGACATGTCGTCAAATATTTTGTCAAAAAAGATTGACGTGTCTGACTACGGCATAATTTATGCGAGCGCTCAAAAGAATATAGGGCCTTCAGGTTTAGCCGTAGTAATAGTGCGAGAAGATCTGATTGGCCTTGAGCGTAACGATACCCCGGCTATATTTAGCTATAAAGAACAGTCTGCTGCGGGCAGTATGTATAATACACCGCCCACATTTTCATGGTATTTGGCCGGATTAGTGTTTGAATGGCTATTAGATAACGGCGGCATTGCACCAATAGAGGCTGCTAATCTCGTGAAGGCTCAAACCTTGTATAGATGCATTGATAATAGTGACTTATATCGCAACCAGGTCAGCAATGATAATCGCTCTAAAATGAACGTTGTGTTTCAGTTAGGCGACGGTTCGCTCGACTCTGAATTTTTAAAGCAGGCTGAACTATCTGGTCTACAGGCGCTTAAAGGCCACAGAGCGGTAGGCGGTATGCGTGCCAGTATTTACAATGCGATGCCATTTGAAGGCGTGACAGCGCTGGTAAAGTTTATGCAAGAATTTGAACGCACGCACGGCTAATTTGAAGATAGTGTAAGGAAATATGTGATTCTATGGAGCAGCTAACCCTTTCCCCTGTTAAAAAAGTGTCGGGGCACATTCATTTGCCCGGCAGTAAAAGTTTATCTAACCGCGCACTACTATTAGCCGCATTAAGCAAAGGTCAAACGCGTTTATATAACTTACTTGATAGCGACGATATTCGTCACATGCTAAATGCACTAAAAGCATTGGGTGTAGAGTTTACTTTAAGTAACAACAACACTGAATGCGTAGTGCAAGGAATTGCTGGTAAATTTTCTCAACATTCACAGCTTTCCTTGTTTCTAGGTAATGCAGGCACTGCTATGCGGCCGCTTTGTGCAGCCTTAGCATTTTCTGACGTGGACGTAATTCTTACCGGCGAGCCTCGCATGGAAGAAAGACCCATTGGTGATCTAGCGAATGAGCTTATTCGAGCAGGCGCTAATATTAGCTATTTGAAAAACGAAGGTTATCCGCCTGTCGCCATCAAAAGCGCACAAATAGGCCAAGACACATTTGAAATAGACGGCAGTGTGTCCAGCCAGTTTTTAACCGCACTGTTAATGGCAGCACCATTACTAGCGGGCAGCGTTGCATCTAATAAAGTCACAATACATATTAAAGGCACATTAGTGTCTAAACCATACATCGATATTACGCTAGACTGTATGGCTAAATTCGGTGTAGTGGTGCACAATCAAAATTATCAAACCTTTATTATTTCAGGCCAACATCAATATATAGCGCCCGCATATTTCTTAGTAGAAGGAGACGCTTCTTCCGCCTCTTATTTCTTAGCGGCAGGGGCCATAAAAGGCGGTGAAATAAAAGTATCAGGTATTGGTAGAGCGAGTGTACAAGGCGATATAGGTTTTGCCGACGTGCTTGAAAAAATGGGTGCAACTGTTGTGTGGGAAGACGATAGCATCACTGTTTCTAAAGGACCTAAGGCATTATTAGCGGTAGATATGGACATGAACCATATTCCAGATGCTGCCATGACGATTGCCACCACGGCGCTGTTTGCAAAAGGTACGACCGCCATTCGCAATATTCATAACTGGCGAGTAAAAGAAACCGATCGCTTATTTGCTATGGCCACAGAGCTGCGAAAAGTAGGGGCAGTTGTAACAGAAGGTGACGATTTTATTGAAATTACACCGCCTGCGGTAATTGAACATGCCAGTATAGACACCTATGATGATCATCGCATTGCAATGTGTTTTTCGTTAGTGGCACTAGATGATAAATGTGGCGTAACCATTAACAATCCCAAATGTACCGCCAAAACGTTTCCTGATTACTTTGTGCAATATGCAAAAGTCTGCGAGCGATAATTAAACGCGTATCTACCAAAAAAGTAATCGTATTTGCACAATGATAAAAGGGGCGTATAATCGCCTCGTTTTCAATTAAGAGGATTGCAGTCCGTGCGAAAAGCCTATGTAGTGACCGTTGATGGCCCAAGTGGGGCTGGCAAAGGGACTTTAAGCAATATGTTAGCCGATGCATATAAATGGCACTTTCTTGACAGCGGAGCAATTTATCGTGTGTTGGCAATTGCTGCTATTCACCATGAAATAGCGCTGGATGATATACATGGCTTACAACCATTAGCCAATGGTCTTGATGTTACTTTTAGCGTAACCGACAAAGGTAATAGGGTTATTTTAGAGGGTGAGGACGTATCAGATGATATTCGTTCAGAAGAAGTGGGTAGTGCAGCCTCACAAATAGCGTCAATCCCTATGATTCGAGAAGCCTTATTAAAAAGGCAGCGCGCGTTTGCGCAGTTGCCTGGCCTAGTGGCAGACGGCAGAGATATGGGCACAGTGGTGTTTCCTGAGGCCGTGGCCAAGATATTCTTAACCGCTAGTGCACAAAGTAGAGCACAACGTCGATATGAACAGTTGAAAGCAATGGGCCAAGATGTTAAAATAGCGCGCCTTTTGATGGATATACAAGCAAGAGATGAGCGCGATTTAAACAGAGCTACCGCGCCCTTGGTTGCCGCAAAATATGCGCTAGAAATAGATTCTACCGCATTAGGTATAGCGCAAGTATTTGAAATAGCTAAAGCTTTTATAGATTCTAAAATATTTAGTGAGAGCGAATAAATGCATTTAATTAACTGAATTTAGGATGAATTCAGTATATTTAATAACCCCGTCATTTCAGGATTGAATGGTCGGTTTAACTTAGAATGTGAATATGACTGAAAATTTTGCAGACCTTTTTGAAGAAAGCCTACAGCAAATAGAAACGCGCCCAGGCGCGATTGTTAGAGGTACCGTAGTATCAATCGATAAAGACATAGTGCTTGTAGACGCTGGCCTTAAGTCAGAAAGTGCCATTCCTATCGAACAATTTAAAGCAGCTGATGGTTCATTAGAAGTTGCTGTTGGCGATACTATAGACGTCGCTCTAGATGCAGTAGAAGACGGTTTCGGTGAAACTATTCTATCTCGTGAAAAAGCCAAACGCCATGAAGCGTGGGTTGAGCTTGAAAAAGCATACGACGAGAAAGCAACTATCAAAGGCGTTATTAACGGAAAAGTTAAGGGCGGCTTTACAGTTGAAGTTAACACTGTTCGTGCATTCTTACCGGGTTCTTTAGTCGATGTACGTCCTGTACGTGAAACTACGCACCTTGAAGGTAAAGAGTTAGAATTTAAAGTAATCAAGTTAGATGCTAAGCGTAACAACGTGGTTGTTTCACGCCGTGCTGTAATTGAAGCGGAAAGCAGTGCAGAACGCGATCAATTATTGTCTAACTTGGAAGAAGGTGATGAAGTTAAAGGTATCGTTAAGAACTTAACCGACTACGGCGCATTCGTAGACCTAGGCGGTGTAGACGGACTACTTCACATTACCGATATGGCTTGGAAACGTGTTAAGCACCCGAGTGAAATCGTTAACGTTGGTGACGAAATCAACGTTAAAGTACTTAAGTTTGACAAGGATAAGTCTCGAGTTTCATTAGGTATGAAGCAAATGGGCAGCGATCCATGGCAAGAAATTGCACATCGTTATCCAGAAGGCGCGAAGCTTAGTGGTGCAGTAACTAATCTTACTGATTACGGTTGTTTCGTAGAGATTGAAGACGGTGTTGAAGGTCTTGTTCACGTATCTGAAATGGATTGGACAAATAAGAACATCCACCCATCTAAAGTCGTTAACCTTGGTGACGTTGTAAATGTAATGGTACTTGAGATAGACGAGGAACGTCGTCGTATTTCATTAGGCCTTAAGCAATGCATCGACAATCCTTGGGAAACGTTTGCTAAGTCGCACGAAAAAGGCGATAAAGTATCAGGTAAGATAAAATCAATTACCGACTTCGGTATATTTATTGGTCTTGACGGCGGCATTGACGGTCTTGTTCACTTATCTGACATATCATGGCAGAAACAAGGTGAAGAAGCGGTTCGTGAATATAAGAAAGGCGACGAAATCAGTGCAGTTGTACTGCAGGTTGACCCAGAGCGCGAACGTATATCTTTAGGCGTTAAGCAAATTGATGAAGATCCGTTCAATAAGTATCTGACAGATATGAAGAAAGGTGCTATTGTTAATGGAATTGTAATTGAAGCCGACGCTAAAGGTGTAACGGTTAACTTAGCAGAAGAAGTTGACGGCTTTATTAGAATTGGTGACCTGGCTCGTGAAAGAGTGGAAGATGCTAGTGAAATCGTGAAAGTGGGTGATACCATTGAAGCGAAATATACAGGCGTTGATCGTAAGAATCGTGTAATTACTTTGTCGGTTAAAGCGAAAGATCAAGCGGATGAGAAAGATGCTCTTGATAAAGTGAATAACCAACCTGAAGATGCAGGCTTTGCAAGTGCAATGGCTGAAGCATTTAAAGCCGCTAAAGGCGAATAATTGCTCTGTTTGGAGCGGCATCTTAGCCGCTCCATTATTACTTCTAATACTACTTTCCTCTATGTTCCCAACACTCATTACACAAATAGTCATATCATTACTGGAGTATTACTAGTGACCAAATCGGAACTAATTGAGCGTTTATCTATACACACCAAAGATCTACAAGGCAAAGAGCTTGAAGACTCGGTAAAAGAACTTTTAGAGCAAATGGCACAAACTTTACAGAGGGGAGAGCGCATTGAGATCCGCGGGTTTGGCAGCTTTTCCTTACATTATCGCGCACCAAGAGTGGGACGTAATCCAAAAACAGGCGAAAACGTTAAGTTATCAGGTAAGCATGTACCTCATTTCAAAGCAGGTAAAGAGCTACGCGATAGAGTCGATCTTTAGCAATAGAATTGGCTACAAGGCTCATGTAAAACAAGTCGTTAAAAATAACATAGGAAATTTATGAAAGGAATTATCCTTCTTATTATTGCAATTATTCTTATTATGATTGCTGTGCTTGTAGGCTTTCAAAACTCAGATATAGTCACGATTAATTATTTAATTGCGCAAATAAACATGCGCATATCAATGTTTATGCTAGTGTGTATTGGTATCGGTTTTTTCTTGGGTTTTTCTACGATTTTAAGTAAATACCTAGCATTGAATGTGCGCTTTGTGACAATGAAACGCCGCTTGGAAAAGTTAGCTATCGACAAATCAGCGTAAGTGACCTGCCTAAATGATATTCCTTATAAGATGCCCATAAAATGATTGAGTGGTTATTCTTACTACTGCCCGTCGCAGCCGCTTATGGTTGGGTGATGGGTAGAAATAGTCTGCGCAGTACACAGCGCAAGCAATCTTCTATCATGTCTAATCACTACTACAAAGGCTTAAACTTCTTATTATCAGATGAACCTGATAAAGCAGTCGACACCTTAATGAAAATGATAAGTGTTAATAATGACACTATTGAAACTCATATCGCCATGGGCAACTTTTTCCGGCACAGAGGAGAGCTAGATCGGGCGATAAGAGTGCATCAAAATCTTATTAGTCGAGATGAGATTTCTAAAAAACAAGAATCTTTAGCCTTGGTTGAACTAGGGACAGATTACTTACTCGCTGGTTTTTTAGAGCGTGCCGAAGGGGTGTTTATTCAGCTATTGGAAAACGACCGCCATTTTGGGGTTGCTCAGCAAAAATTATTCAGTATTTATCAGGTAACAAAAGAGTGGAATAAAGCGGTTGAACTGGCTAGCAGAAGCTTAAAAATTACGCCCAATGATGAACATCTTTATCTACTTCTTTCACATTTTTACTGTGAACAAGCATTAAGTCATATTGAAGACGGTCTTCTTGACGATGCGCAAAACACGCTTAAAAAAGCGGTTATGGTTGAAGGCAAGCAGGTTCGGGCATGGCTTGAACTTGGCAAATTGGCAATAAAAAGAGAAGATTACAATCAAGCCATGGATTATTTATCTGAGATCCCAAAACGCGATCTCGACTGGTTAAGCGAAGCCATACCACTGCTTGAAATTAGTGCCAGTAAAACAGATGGTTGGGATAAGCTAGAGAAATTACTAGAGCCATACTGGCAAAAATGCGCATCTTCTTATATAGCGAAAGTAAATATTATCGCTCGCAAAGGCGAAATAGAACCAGCTGTTGATACCTTATTAAAACAGTTAAAAAACCACCCCACTATGCGCGGTTTTAAAACATTGTTGTCGCTTTACCGCAAAATGCTGAGTGATGAACGAACTCGCACCAGCATCGATCACTTAAACGAGCTTATTGATAAACAAATCTCTCAGCGACCCAAGTATCGCTGTCAAAGCTGCGGTTTTGCTGGACGTCGCTTATATTGGCTTTGCCCGTCATGTAAAAAATGGTCGGTCATTAAACCCATTAAAGGACTCGATGGAGAATAGAATGTCAAACTGTACTTCCTCTGTTATTGTTGCCTTAGATTTTGATAATATTGATTCTGCAAAATTGCTTGTTAAACAGTTATCCCCAGAGCACTGTCGTTTAAAAGTCGGGAAAGAAATGTTTACTATGTTTGGTCCTGACTGGGTTAAATATTTGAACGGTCAAGGGTTTGATATATTTTTAGACTTAAAATTTCACGATATTCCTAGTACCGTTGCAAAAGCAGTTAAAGCAGCAGGGCAGATGGGTGTATGGATGGTGAATGTGCATGCCAGCGGCGGTAAAGACATGATTGAAGCGGCAAAAGAAGCGGCTCTAAAATCAAATAGACCGCCGCTGTTAACGGCGGTAACCGTACTCACCAGTATGGATGAACGTCAATTCTCTGAAGTTTATGATGGCTCTGATATCACAGGTAAAGTGCTTTCTCTAGCGAGTCTAGCACAACATGCTGGGGCGGATGGCGTTGTATGCTCGGCTATAGAGGCTAATATTCTTCGCAGTAGGCTGAGCAAAGATTTTCGCTTAGTTACCCCTGGCATAAGGCCTATGGGCAGTAGCAAGGATGATCAAAATCGCATAATGACACCAGCTCAGGCAATGAGTGCAGGCGTTGATTATCTAGTAATAGGCAGACCAATCACTAAGGCACTTGAGCCAGCATTAACTTTAGCTGAGATAAATGCCTCAATAAAGTAGCTAGTTATTTACATCGCAATAGCTTGTAGCGCCGGGCAGTACGTTAGATTTAGCTGGCTCCCCAAAGCATCAACGACTGCTTTATACGTGACTAAGCCCTTATGCACGTTAAGCCCATTAAGCAGATGCTGATCATCTAACATGGCTTGCTTCAGGCCTTTGTTAGCCAATGCTAAACCAAAAGGCAGGGTTGCATTGTTCAGGGCAATAGTAGACGTGCGCGCTACTCCACCTGGCATATTGGCAACGCAATAATGAACAACGTCATCAATAATATAGACGGGGTCTTGATGAGTAGTTGCTTTGGATGTCTCAAAACACCCACCTTGGTCAATAGCCACATCTACTAGCACCGAACCTGGGTTCATTTTTTTAATATGCTGCGCGTTTAATAATTTAGGCGCTGTTGCTCCAGGTACTAACACCGCGCCTATAATGAGGTCCGCTCTGGATGAATAATAGTCTATGGCATCTTCTGTAGAGTATACTGTTCTTATTTGTGAGCTAAATATGTCATCAAGTTCACGTAGTCTAGGCAGTGAGCGGTCAAGAAGAGTGACATCGGCACCTAAGCCTACAGCCATTTTAGCGGCGTTTGTGCCTACTACGCCACCGCCGATAATGAGTACTTTACCAGAGGCAACTCCGGGCACTCCGCCTAACAACGTACCGCTACCCCCGTGGGACTTTTCTAAATAATGCGCGCCCGCCTGAACCGACATGCGGCCGGCCACTTCACTCATTGGTGCCAGCAGCGGCAGTCCGCCAAATCTGTCAGTGACGGTCTCGTAGGCTATGCAACTGGCTTTTGAATCAACGAGCAGTTGAGTCTGCACTGGATCGGGCGCTAGATGCAGATATGTGTATAGTATTTGCCCCTCGCGCAGCATGTTGCATTCATTTGGCTGGGGCTCTTTTACCTTAACAATCATTTCAGCTTTTGTAAAAACAGCCTCAGCGCTGCTCATAATAGTGGCACCAGCGCTTTCATAAAGCTCATCAGTAAAACCTATTGCGCTGCCCGCGCCGGTTTCTATTAATACACTGTGCCCATGGCTAATAAACTCTTTTACGGCCGCGGTAGTTAAACCCACCCTGTATTCGTGATTTTTAATCTCTTTTGGTACACCTACAATCATTAAATTTCCCAATAATGTTCAACAAAGATAAATTGTAATATAATTGTAATGAATAAAATATGAAAACTTCTGTTGATATATTTAAACAACTTTCGGCAACGGTATAAAAATACCAACATATTCAAGCGTATTACATGGTTTTAGCTAAAATCAGCATGTTATTCAGGCCGCTTGTGGCAGATATATCAAACTATAGAAACCCCTTTAATGAAACATCGTTGTGTCTGCCTAAAGCAAGTAAGTCAAGAACCTAAGTAATGATGAATGAGGTAAAGCATACCTCAAATATAAAAGTTAATTTTAAATAGGTTTTGGCTGTTTAGCGTAGGTGATTATGCTAACCTTAAGCTTAATTTTTTTGGGAGTATTTTATATAAGTACCTGCAAAAAAGAATCAATATCACGTTGAGAATAGAATACTAAATATGGCACGCTTATCAGGAATTCAGCGAGTGATGGAAGTTGGCATGATGATTTCATGTGCATTTTCATTTTTCTTGTTATTGTCGCTAGCTTATTTTCATCCCAGTGACCCGGGGTGGAGCCAAGCTGGCATGCAGATAGACGTACAAAACTTAATGGGCCCTGTAGGCGCTTACCTTGCAGATATTTTACTTTTTACTTTTGGCGTTACCGCCTATATTGTGCCTTTTGCTCTTGCCTTTGTAGGATGGTTCATATTTTTACACATTAAAAGCGTTGTTGAACTTGACTACCTTACTATCACGCTAAGGTTAGTAGGGATCATTTTGCTTGTGTTTGGTTTTACCGGCATTGCCAGCATCAATTTTGACGATTTTTATCGAGTGTCAGCAGGTGGTGCAATGGGCGATATTATTAGTGATGCTTTACTGCCTTATTTTAGTTTCGTGGGGACTGTTCTTCTTCTTCTGTGTTTTTTCTTAACGGGTTGTACTTTAGCAACTGGCGTTTCTTGGTTTCAATTTATTGATTCCATTGGCGCTAGTGTGATCTATACGGGCAAAATGTTAATTACCTTACCATCAAAACTGTCAACCTTGTCGTTGCCTGATTTACGAAAAAGCATTGGTAAGCCCAAGGATGACGACTTCTATGACTCACACAATCAAGATGTTCACATTACAAGCCTGCGCGCCGAGCCGCCTGCACCCGAAAAGAAAGCACCTACATTTACTATCCCTGCAGAAATCTTTGATGATCTTGCTGAACCCACTTCGACTCTCTTTACCAAAAGTAATATTAAAGCTAACGTTACTCAAGCCAACGCAGCAAGGACTGCAGCAGCAAATAGCGATTCAACACAACAGGGCAGGGAAGATGCTCTAGCGTCCAAAGAATCCTTGTTAGATGAGGAGTCTTCAACTGCTAATGTTCCTTTAGGCTGTGAAGATCTTTCTGCCAATGCAAAGGCCCCAGCGCATGCAGAACCACCGTTAGCCAGCAGCGAATCTTTGTCAGTTGATACTCCCAAAGCACTGCTACCGTCGTTTGATTTACTGCAGCGGGCAGATAAAGTTGAAAATCCTATAACAGCAGAAGAACTTCAGGGAATTGCGCGCCTGTTGGAAGCAAAACTAGCCGACTTCAATATTCAGGCAACCGTAGTAGATGTGCTTCCTGGACCAGTAATTACAAGGTTTGAACTTGATTTAGCCCCAGGAATTAAGGTAAGTAAAATTACAACCTTAGCCAAAGACTTAGCGCGCGCAATGTCGGCTATTTCGGTGCGAGTAGTGGAAGTAATACCGGGGAAATCGGTTATTGGACTAGAGTTACCCAATACACATAGAGAAATGGTGAGACTGAGTGAAGTCATTGGCTGCGCCGCGTTTCAAGATAATCAATCACCTTTAACTATGGTTTTAGGCGCGGATATTAGCGGAGAACCTGTCATAGTTGACTTAGCAAGCATGCCACATTTGCTTGTAGCAGGTACAACAGGTTCGGGTAAATCGGTCGGCGTAAACGTGATGATTTTAAGTCTATTGTATAAATCGACACCAGAAGACGTTCGTTTAATCATGATCGATCCTAAAATGCTTGAACTATCGGTATATGAGGGAATTCCACATTTATTGACCGGAGTCGTTACCGACATGAAAGAAGCGTCAAACGCGCTACGCTGGTGTGTAGGTGAAATGGAGCGCAGGTATAGACTTATGTCAGCGCTTGGCGTGCGCAACTTAAAAGGATACAACCGTAAAGTGAAACTGGCTAAAGAGGCTGGACAGCCTATTTTTGACCCTTTATGGAAGTTTGAAGAAAGTATGGAAACGCGGGCGCCAGAGCTTGAAAAGTTACCCTCTATTGTGGTTATCATAGATGAATTTGCCGACATGATGATGATAGTGGGCAAAAAAGTAGAAGAACTCATCGCCAGAATAGCGCAAAAAGCGCGTGCAGCAGGTATTCATTTAATATTAGCGACTCAGCGTCCCTCTGTTGACGTTATCACCGGCTTAATAAAAGCGAACATTCCTACACGTATTGCTTTTCAAGTCTCAAGCAAAATCGACTCTCGTACCATTTTAGACCAGCAGGGTGCTGAATCGCTACTGGGTATGGGAGACATGCTTTATAATCCGCCAGGCAGCAGCATTACCACACGGGTTCATGGTGCTTTTGTTGATGATCACGAAGTACATGCTGTAGTAGCCGATTGGAAAGCACGCGGCGCGCCTAACTATATAGATGAGATTTTAAACGGTGATGCTACGGGCGATATATTGTTGCCAGGCGAACTGGCCGAGAAAAACACAGATGAAGAATACGACGCTGTTTATGATCATGCGCTTGAGTTTGTGACTGAAACCAGAAAGGTCTCAATCTCCAGTATTCAGCGAAAATTTAGAATTGGTTACAATAGAGCCGCCAGAATTGTTGAACAATTAGAGCAAAATGGCGTTGTAAGTACAGCTGGCCACAATGGCAATCGAGAGGTCTTAGCACCTCCGCCACGTAAGGATTAATATGATAAAACGTCCCTTAGCTTATTCGCTTATACTACTGAGCGGCATCAGTTTTTCGCTGCATTCTCAACAGTTAAGTGTGAACAATATTCTTGTGGCGCAAAGGGCTCAGTCTGAGAACAGCGTAAGTTTGCCCACTAATTCCCCGATACTCAAAATGGCGAGTGAACAAGGCAGTAAAGAGGATAAGGCAAGTTTACGCAGTTTATTAAGTCAATTTTCGACGCTTAAGGGCACGTTTAGTCAAACCATAGTAGACATGCAAGGCGAAGAACTACAAAGCGCTAGCGGTGAACTATTTCTGCAAAAACCGCAAAAACTTAGGTGGTCGGTGCAAGCCCCAGACGAGTCTTTAATTATCGCTGATGGCAAATCGGTGTACAACCTAGATCCTTTCCTAGAACAAGTCACAATTGTGGATCAAGCGGCACTCACCCAAAGCAACCCCCTCATGTTATTAATTAGTGATGAGCAGCAGCAGTGGGATCAAGTCTCGGTAGTGAAGCAAGAAAATACCTATACGATTGTGTCGCTAACCGACAACTCCCCTATTAATAAGCTTATTTTACGCTTTGATGCACAAAATAAGCTTACATCATTAGTGTCTTACGATCGTCAGCAACAGGCTAATCTTCTCGATTTTAGCGATGTAGTGTTAAATCAGCATGTTTCAAATGACGACTTTAGGTTTAGTGCCAATGAAGGCTGGATAATAGATGATCAGCGTGAGCCGCCGCAAAGTAAATGAATAATAGACGTCCTCTAGCTGATTTACTGCGTCCAGCTAGCTTGAAAGATTACGTTGGGCAAACTCACTTACTGGGTGAAAGTGGGCCAATAAGGCAGCTTTGCGAACGCCAGCAACTATGCTCGATGATATTGTGGGGACCGCCTGGCTGTGGCAAAACATCTCTAGTTAATTTATTAAAAGAATATTGGCAACTACCTGTGCTGTATTTGTCGGCGATAAGCAGTGGTATTAAGGATATTAAAGCGCTGGTGTCAACTACCAAAAATGATTTATTTAAGCAGCAAAAAATTGTATTTGTAGACGAAATCCATCGCTTTAATAAGGCCCAGCAAGACGCATTTTTACCGTATGTTGAAAATGGCGATATAGTACTTATCGGGGCCTCCACCGAAAACCCTGCTTTTTCTATTAATTCAGCGTTATTGTCAAGAATGCGCGTATTTACTTTACGCGCTTTAACAAAGGATGACTTAGCAGAGCTGATGGCTAGAGCCTTAAGCTTTTTAAATGAACAACGCGAGCGAGCAAATAACTCTGAAGTTGTTATTGATGAGCCAGCAAAGCAATTACTTATAAATGCAAGCGGTGGCGATGCCCGCCGTTTATTGAGCAACATTGAGGTAGCGCTAAGCTTATTGCCAAACAGTGCTAATGAGACGGGCTTAGAGCAAACTAAACTCGTGCTAAGTAAAAGCATAGCCGAAACTGCTTGTGGTGAACAAGTGGGTAGTTTTGACAAACAAGGTGACGCCTATTACGATACTCTATCGGCTTTTCATAAGTCAGTAAGAGGTTCTTCAGTTGACGGTAGCTTATTCTGGTTTGCTCGTTTGCTATTAGCCTCTACCGATATTGTGCCTATATGCCGCAGACTATTGGCTATTGCAAGTGAAGACATTGGCAATGCTGATCCTAAAGCACTGCAGGTATGTCTTAACGCATGGGACGTTTACCACCGTGTAGGCAAAAGTGAAGGAGAACGCGCGGTGGCACAAGCGGTAATATATTGCGCTTTAGCGCCGAAAAGTAATGCGGTATATGCTGCATTTACACAAGCCAAATTATTAGCCAAGCAACATGCCGATGCCCCAGTGCCGTTTCATCTAAGAAATTCAACCAGCAGCATTACCAAAGATTTAGGGCACGGCAAGGCCTATCAGTATGCCCATAACTACGAATATGCCTTCACACCACAGCAAACTTATTTACCTGATGAGGTAGAGGTGACTAATCTCTATCAGCCAAGTAACCGTGGATTTGAAAAGCAGTTAGCACAAAAGATTGCGTTTTTAGCATCGTTAACTACAGGTACAACTAAGAGTTAATTCATGTCTGTCATAAATACTTATCTTATTATTGCTTGCGGCGGTGCTATTGGCGCATGCTTACGCTATTTTCTCACCCAAGAAAGCATAAAGCTATTGGGGAAAGGCTTTCCGTTTGGTACTCTTGCGGTCAATGTCATTGGTTCATTCGCGTTGGGTTGTTTATACATGTGGATTGAGCAAGAACAACGAGAAATATCAGATAGTTTACGTTTGTTTCTAGGCGTAGGTTTATTAGGTGCCCTAACCACTTTCTCAACATTTTCGTACGATACTTTGCTATTACTTCAGCAAAGTGAGTACATCAAAGCTCTATTAAATATATTGTTGAACGTCGGCCTATGCATAGTTGGTGTATGGCTGGCGGTATTATTTGTAAAAGGATAGGATGATTCATGTTAGACCCACGATTGCTACGAAATAACATCAACGAAGTTGCCCAACAGCTTGCTAAGCGCGGTTATGCATTAGATGTACAAAAATACAGTGAGCTTGAAGCCAAACGCAAACAGCTACAAATATCGACAGAGTCATTTCAAAATGAACGTACTGTTCGCTCAAAAGCTATTGGTAAGGCAAAAGCATCAGGACAAGACATTGCACCTTTGCTAGCTGTGGTGTCTCAATTAGCATCTGACTTAGAAAATGCCAAAATAGCGCTAGTTGACGTGCAAAACGCACTAAATGAATTTTACCAAGAAATGCCAAACATTCCAGAAAGCGAAGTGCCGTTTGGAGAAAATGAAAATGACAATCAGCAGGTGTCAGTCTGGGGCGAGCCACGCACGTTTGATTTTAAAGTGCGTGATCATGTAGATATTGGCGTTCATCTTAACAAGGGCTTAGATTTTGAAACAGCTGCGAAGCTTACCGGGAGCCGCTTCGTAGTGATGAATGGACAAATCGCGCGCCTGCACCGTGCTATTGGCCAGTTTATGCTAGATCTGCACACCCAGGAACATGGTTACCACGAAGTGTATGTTCCTTTGCTTGTAAATTCAGACAGTTTATACGGTACCGGTCAGTTGCCTAAATTTGGAGAAGATTTGTTTCATACTAAACCAGCTACCGAAGAAGGTCAGGGTCTCTCGCTTATTCCCACGGCAGAAGTACCATTGACCAATATTGCCCGCGATCGCATTTTTGATGTAAGCGAACTGCCCCTTAAAATGACTGCCCACACGCCTTGCTTTAGAAGTGAAGCTGGTTCTTACGGCCGCGACACTCGTGGCCTAATTAGACAGCATCAGTTTGATAAAGTAGAACTCGTTCAAATGGTATTACCGAATGAAAGTATACAGGCTTTAGACGAACTAACAGGCCATGCTGAAGTTATTTTGCGCAAGCTTGACTTACCCTATCGTAAGATGCTGTTATGCACAGGCGATATGGGCTTTGGTTCATGTAAAACCTATGATTTAGAAGTATGGCTGCCAGCCCAGAAAACGTATCGCGAAATATCTTCTTGCTCCAGCATGGGCGACTTTCAAGCCAGAAGAATGCAGGCCAGATACAAGTCTACAGATATGAAAAAACCAGAATTATTACACACACTAAACGGATCCGGACTTGCGGTAGGCAGAACCTTAGTCGCCGTGTTAGAAAACTATCAGCAGGCTGATGGAAGCGTTACCATTCCGCAGGTTTTAATACCTTACATGAACGGTGTTAAAAGCATTAGCCCGCAATAAGCTGTTACGCATAACCCTAAGCCCGCTATAAACATTTAGCGGGCTTAGGCAGCCCAGCTAGCTTGGTGGGTATCTTTGCAGGGCCTTTAGGAAATAAACGATACAAGTATCGACTATTTCCTTTGTCTGGCCCATGCGTCTGCTGTAAGGCTTTTACCAGCGCTCTCATTGCCGGACTGGTATCGTAGGTAATATAAAAATCACGCACAAAGCACACAATTTGCCATCTTTCGGGTGTCATTTCTATATTCTCTAAATAAGCAATATGTTGTGCCACTTCATTATTCCACTGTTCACTTTTACGTAAATAGCCTTCTTTATCGGTTTCTATTTCCACACCATTAACGGTTATTGAGAAGGTATTCATAACGACACTCATTGTTGAATAGTAATAACAGGATGCTGCTGGGCACATAAATCTACCCATTGCATATCTGACACTAAAATAAGATTCTCAAGCCTGGGTAAACCACTGGCAAAATAATCATTTTTTACTGCATAAAACGTGCATTTAGGATAGTCAGCGATAAGACTCAACGCCGCATATACACCATTTTGCAATAATATTACACTCAGTCCCTGCTCACAATAGGCTGCAACTTTAGATGGGGTGTTAGATAGCAATTGTATAATCATTAAAAGACTAAGACCTGCGTTGCTTTTGCACATATCTGGACTAGTTGTGCATCGCTTATAGGCGACACAGCAAAGCTAATGTCGTTTAGGGAAATATGATGCGTTGTAAGTGCTGAGGTTTGTGCAAATATAAGCTCTACGTCAAACATCGGCAGGGCACTTAGTTTTTTATAGATTGATTTATGTGAAATGAGTGTACTTTGCTGTGCCTTGAGTAACTGATACACGCCATCGCCGACAAATATGTACACCACTTGCATACCTATGTTCGTAGCAGCAAGGGCTGCTTCTAAACAGTCTGTGGCGTCGCTAGTAGAATAGGGAGCTTGAGTCGTTTGAATGACTATATAAGGATTTTGTAATACAGGTAAATCACTCATAGCTGGATATTAACACTATTGTCGTTAAGTGTTTCAAAATAGGCCGTTAAGCCAACTTGTGTAAATGGCCAAACTAAGTTGGCGTAAATTGGTTTTGGTGCTAGTAGCACGTCAACAACGCCCCTGCGAGAAGCTGCCGTTACACATACGTTGAGATTGATAGCATGCTTTTTGGCTAAATCACACCATTTACTATATACGTCGAGCTCATCTGCGTTAGGCTGTAGTAGTGAGGACGCATTGTGTACACCTTTTTGATAGAAAAAAACCTGCGTGATCGAATGGCCTTGCTCAATTGCCGCTGCACAAAAAGATAGTGCGCTGTGAGCATTTCGGGCATCGAAAGGGCTCTTTGTCACCATTAGAGTAAAACGAGTGGGTATTGTGTTAGTCATCTATTATCGCTGTGCTAAGTTTGTCTGTACCAATAAGGACATTATAAACAAAAACGCCCCTAACATGGGGCGTTTTTTTCATCTATTAACTATCATCAAAGCTTAGTCGTTATTAGCACCTAGTAAAGACAATATAGATAAAAAGATATTGTATATACTTAGATATAGTCCAACGGTTGCGCGTATGTAGTTGGTTTCTCCGCCGTGTATAATTCGACTAGTGTCAAACAATATAAAGCCTGACATAACCAGAATAATAAGTGCGTTAATAGCCAAACCAAGCGCAGGCATTGCAAAAAAGAAGTTTCCAATGATTGCGAGAAGTGCAACTACCATTCCCACCATTAAAAACCCGCCCATGAAACTAAAGTCTTTCTTAGATACAAGTGCATAACCAGACAGCGTTAAGAAAACTACCGCGGTAGCACCAAGTGCCTGGCCAATTAAATGACCCATCCCGTTAGCGACATACATGCTTAAAATAGGACCAAGTGCACCACCCATTAGGCCTGTGAATACAAATACCCAAAAAAGACCGGCTGCGGTATCTGCTTTCTTGTTTACAATAAACATAGATATGATTGCGCCAATGAACATCGCCCAATATCCAACCATGCCAATATTCAGCATCGCGGTTACAGTTGCCGTGATAGCACTAAAAGCTAACGTTAACGACAATAACATATAGGTATTGCGAAGCACCTTATTGACTTCTATTGCGGAGCTTTCGCCAGCACTAGAATACAAAGTACGTCTATCCATTTCTTTCTCCAGTAATTACTATTTTTTGTTGAGTACAATACTCAGTTATTATTAGTAACTATGTTAGGTGTTTGGTTCACTTTTTCAAGGTTTTTTCGAACGAAAGTTACAAAATAATGTAATTAACGCCTAAAAAACCTGCGATTAAAGAAATTTTAGCTTTTTTTTCTTATTAGGCCTTTACAATCACCTCATTCAAATTTAATATGCGCCCCTCTTGGATAGCTGGCAGAGCTCGGTTTAATGCACCTGACTTGAAATCAGACGAACGGTCAAACGTTCCGGGGGTTCGAATCCCTCGCTATCCGCCACATTTAAAAAAACCGCCTAACAGCGGTTTTTTTATACCTGTAATTTTATTTACCGCTTGTAGCAATATCTTAATTTGCTTTGCTACACATGGCTAAGCTCACAGACATTACTGTTCACATAAGTTTTGCTAAACGCCCTAGAAAAGACAAAGTTATAGTGTTATTAATAAACTCATCGTATATTATAAGCCTAGACAAGAAGCCCGTATGGTCTAACACCAAAAAGGTTGTTACAACGTGATCAAAATTTTAGTAGTAGATGACCACGACCTTGTAAGAACAGGGATAGTTCGCATTTTGAAAGACGTAAAGGATTTCAAGGTTGTGGCTGAACTTGGTTCAGGCGAAGAGGCAGTTGAATATTGCCGAAAACAAAGCCCTGATATAGTGCTAATGGATATTAGTATGCCTGGTATAGGTGGTCTTGAGGCTACCCGCAAGGTTACCCGTATATGCGATGACGCAAAAGTTATTTGTATATCAATGCATAAAGATAATCCTTTCCCAACCAAAGTGATGCAGGCAGGCGCCTATGGATTCATTACTAAAGACGCTGAGCACAATGAGATGATCACAGCTATTTATAAAGTTCATTCAGGGCAAAAGTACATTTCGCCTGAAATAGCACAGCTAATAGCCCTAGGGCAACTTGATAACACGAGCGACAATCCTTTTAGCGATTTGTCAGATCGTGAATTAGAGATTGCAATAATGATTACCCGCGGTGAAAAAGTGACCGAAATTGCTAAGTATTTACACATAAGCGCTAAAACAGTGAATACCTACCGCTACCGTATGTTTGACAAGCTCTGCGTTACTTCCGACGTTGGATTAACACATTTGGCACTGCGCCATAAAATCATTCAATCAATTGCTTAAATGCTAGAAAATTCATCACCCGCCTTCAACCATGAACATTTCTTAAAATACCTCACAGGCGAGCCCGGTGTTTATAGAATGTATGATGTTAGAGGCGACGTAATTTATGTTGGTAAAGCAAAAAACCTCAAAAAACGCGTCGCCAGCTACTTTCGCAAAACAGTAGACAACGTAAAAACGCAGACCTTGGTCAACAATATAGTCGATATGGATGTCACTATAGTATCGAGTGAAACCGAGGCGTTTTTGTTAGAAAACAACTATATTAAAAAGTATCGACCCCGCTACAACGTTGTTCTTCGCGATGATAAGTCTTATCCGTTTATTTTTATATCCGAACACGAACACCCAAGACTGAGCTTTCATCGTGGCCCTAAAAAAAAGAAAGGCGAATATTTTGGGCCCTATCCAAGTGCTTGGTCGGTCAGAGAAAGCCTACGTTCTATGCAAAAAATATTTCCTATTCGCCAATGTGAGGATAGTTATTACCGAGCCCGCTCAAGACCTTGCTTGCAATATCAAATGAAACGCTGCAGTGCTCCATGCGTTAAAGGATTTGTAAGCGACGAGGATTATAACGAGCAAGTTAAACTTGCAGCAATGTTTTTACGGGGTAAAAATACGCAAGTTATATCAACTTTAGTAGGCAGAATGGAAGATGCCAGCGTGAATTTGAATTTTGAAGCCGCGGCGCGCTATCGGGACCAAATTAGTGCACTTAGAAAAGTACAGGAACAACAATTTGTCTCTGGTACCCAGCAAGAACTGGATGTTTTTGGCTTTGCCTTTCGAAATGGTATTGCCTGTATTTTTGGGATATTTATCCGTGACAATCAAGTCTTGGGCAGTAAATCATTCTTTCCCAAAATACCTAAAGGCAGTATCGACAAAGAAGTTTTTGAATCGTTTTTACTACAATTTTATTTAGCCGGGAACAAATTAATACCCCAGCAAATAGTCATCCCTATTAAGTTTGATGAAATGAACACGGTGGAGGTGGTACTAAGCCAAGAAGCAAAACGTAAAGTTAAATTTTATGAAGGCGTACGCGATGAAAAACGCAAATATCTTCAAATAGCTAATAATAATGCTGAAAATTCGCTTGAAACTCAGCAAAATCAACAAAAGTCTATTTTTGCCAGGTTTACTCATCTGGAAAAAATACTGGAGTTAGATTCACCTATTAAAAGAATGGAATGCTTCGATATTTCGCATACATCAGGCGAACAAACGGTTGCGTCTTGCGTGGTATTTGATCGCAACGGTCCACTTAAATCAGACTATCGAACCTTTAATATTGACGGCATCACCCCAGGCGACGATTACGCTGCAATGGCACAGGCTATTAAGAGGCGCTACAAATCGCCTACCAACGATGCCAAGCTGCCAGACCTACTCATTATAGACGGCGGAAAAGGGCAGCTATCTCAGGCTGAATCTCATTTCAAAGACTGGCCTGAAGATAAGAAACCGCTCATTATTGGCGTGGCAAAAGGTACTAGCCGAAAACCGGGCCTAGAAACATTAATTTATGCCTATTCCCACGAAACCATTGCAGTCGATTTTGATTCACCCGGATTACACTTGGTTCAGCATATTCGGGACGAGTCGCACCGGTTCGCCATTACCGGGCACAGAGCAAGGCGCCATAAAGTAAAAACTACGTCACCTTTGCAAGATATTCCCGGAATTGGTCCTAAGAAACGTCAAATGCTGTACAAGTATACGGGCGGTTTACACGGCCTTAAAAAAGCGAGTAAAGCTGAAATTGCGAAAGTCCCGGGAATAGGCCAAGACCTCGCCGATATCATTTACGATTATTTACACTCGTAAGGTGTCAACATCTGTTATTATCCTAATCATTACGCAATTGATAAGAGAAATACAGCCGCTGTGATATGGACTATTCCCAATTTAATTACGCTATTGAGAGTTTTATTAATTCCTGTCTTTGTATCAGTCTATTTTCTTGACTGGAAATGGGCATTTGCGGTCGGCGCATTTATATTTTGGCTAGCGGCTATTACCGACTGGGTTGACGGTTATCTTGCTCGTAAATTAGAACAGTCTAGCCCGTTTGGGGCCTTTCTTGATCCCGTTGCCGACAAGCTTATTGTATCGGCCGCTTTACTTATGATTACCCACCAGTACGCCTCTGTATGGATCACGATTCCTGCCATTATATTATTAATGCGCGAAGTATACATATCGGCGCTGCGAGAATGGATGTCACAATTAGGGGCTTCTGATTTAGTTGCAGTAAGTTTTATAGGCAAGGCTAAAACGTTAATCCAGATGCTAGCGCTTATTGGTTTATTAGCAGGTCCAGGACTGCATGAATTCGTAAACTTTCAGTTTTACTGGGTCATACTCGGCAAACTACTTTTATACGCAGCAGCAGTACTGTCTATATGGTCAATGGTAGTGTATACAATACCCGCTTGGAAAACGTTGCTGGCGCAAAAATAGCAGCCTAATCACACTTTTGCGGGTAATTGTTCAAAATTTGATTGAACAGTGTTTTTTAGTAAGATTTGTAGTTGACACCCTTTAATTTGCATGTAGAATGCACGGCTCGTTTCAGGGCGGGAATAGCTCAGTTGGTAGAGCGCGACCTTGCCAAGGTCGAGGTCGCGAGTTCGAATCTCGTTTCCCGCTCCAATCTCTTTTTATAGATTCTTGAAAAAGAATCTGCACAAGGAGATTTTATGAAAT
>Ga0306872_100016_pt1 | contig 82671 bp, 80 predicted proteins | sample AntRauMeHopE1498_FD_190455 | JGI IMG/M metagenome (GOLD analysis project Ga0306872, IMG submission 190455) | Saline lake microbial communities from Rauer Islands, Antarctica - Metagenome Hop E1 #498 (v2) (version 2) | ecosystem: Environmental > Aquatic > Non-marine Saline and Alkaline > Saline ...
CGTCTTTAATCAACCTATCGGGGGCTGGAACACATCCAATGTGGAGGACATGAGGTTCATGTTCTCTGGTGCCAGTGCCTTTAATGGCGATGTTTCAGGCTGGGACACATCCAATGTGGAGTACATGTCCGGCATGTTCAACGGCGCCAGCTCCTTTAGCGGTGACATTTCAGGCTGGGACACATCCAATGTGGAGGACATGAGCGAGATGTTCGCGGGTGCCAGTGCCTTTAATGGTGATGTTTCACGCTGGGACACATCCAATGTGGGGGACATGAGCGAGATGTTCGCGGGTGCCAGTGCCTTTAATGGCGATGTTTCAGGCTGGGACACATCCGAAGTGTTTGACATGAGCGTGATGTTCGCGGGTGCCAGTGCCTTTAATCAACCCATCGGGGGCTGGGACACATCCAATGTGTATAACATGAGCTCAATGTTCGAGCGTGCCAGTGCCTTTAATGGTGATGTTTCACGCTGGGACACATCCAATGTGTATGACATGAGCTCAATGTTCGAGGGTGCCAATGCTTTTAATGATGATGTTTCACGCTGGGACACATCCATTGTGGAGGACATGAGCTCAATGTTCGAGGGTGCCAGTGCCTTTAATCAACCGATCGGGGACTGGGACACATCTTTGGTAACTGACATGGAGCAAATGTTTAGAGGAGCAACAGCCTTCGAGGGGACTGGGCTCTCAAAATGGGATGTGGAAAAAGTTATAAACATGGGAAGTATGTTCAGGTATGCAAGTCAATTCGCCGGGGATCTGAGCACGTGGAAGACCAGCAACCTAGGAAATTTGAGAGGGGCCTTCATGGGTGCGGCTGCTTTTAATTCTGACATCGGTAACTGGAGCACGAGTCTGGTGGTGGACATGGCCGATTTGTTCAAAGATGCCACGAGTTTCAATCAGGATTTGAGCAAATGGAACACGTCGGCGGTTCTAAATTCCGGATCGATGTTTTTGGGGGCCACAGCTTATAACTCGAGCCGCTCACCTATCTCAATAACGGGCCCCAGTAGCCCGATGTTCACCCCCATTAGAAACTTGACTATTGATGGCAGTGGGAGTTTTCAAGGATTGAACTACAGGGGCATTCTTGAGGTTCGTGACATGGAAACATGTAACTTCATTTGCTCTTATGAGGAAAAATTTGGGATTGAGGACGTTGCATCGCTGAACACAAGCGACGCATTCGATGTATGGGGTACCCCGTTCATATCAATAGATTCTTGGAGCAACTCAATTGAACTCAAACCGGATCTGAGCACGTGCAAATTAGTCTTAGGCGGGGATGTTTCGTATGAGACTGGCTACAACCTAGTCTCGGAGCAGAGCAAAATTGCTTGTGATGCTAAAGAAATTCTGGACAGCATCTCATTCAAAGTCGTCTACACCATGCAGGGCAGCTTTTTTTCCACAGATGTTTTCTCTAAAATTAAATCTGGAACGCCGCCCCCATTTCTAGTGTCGATTGGCGGCAATTTGGGATCAACAAATGAAACCAGGCTCGTAGCATCCGGACAAGCGTCTTCTTGGAATTATGCTGTCACCAGCGATAACTCGAGGGAATATCCGATTTTAGGATTTAGATCAAGCACTGGATTCAATCTTGAAAAATCGCCTGGGGAAGCTTGGACAGCTGAAGATGATTTTTATTTATCAGCTCGGTCCGCTGTGACGCCAGCAGCAGAATGGGAATCTGCGTTTGAAGCTCAAGTCTGGTTGGTGGATTACAACCCCGGTCGGTTTGCAGTTGCAGAAGCGGCAACCGCGGATTACGCAGCTGCCCCATTTGGCTTCTGCATAGCTTCTGTCGTTGGCTCGGCGGCGAATTATATTGACCAATGCACCGGCGTTGATATTGGACCCATTTCCAAACCTGAAACCTTGCCAGCGCCTACACCGCCTGCAACACCTGGAACTCCAGAAACATCTGCCGGCAAAACCATCAGCTCTATTATTGTTCAGGCTGGGTCCTTAGTTGTTCTTTCAGGAACCAAGCTAGATTTAGTAACCAGTGTGACAATCGATGGCATAGCAATTGCAATAAAAACCCAATCCTCGACCTCTTTGACCTTGCAACTACCGGCTCTAATAACCTTAGGTGTCAAAGATATTGTTCTGGTGTCAAGCGTTGGGAACCTAATAGCGGCTGCTTTAATCACAGTCGTGGCAGCTGAAACCCCGGCTATAAACCCGGTGGTTATAAACCCGGTAGCTAAAAAGCTTTCTATTGGATCATTCAAGGGCTCAGTGGCAATCTATGCCAAGGGTTATCAAGGTCAAAGACTCTCTGCCCTGATAGCAGGAAAGTGGCTCAAGGTTGATTCGATCACAAAGAGTTTTCAAAGAGTAATTCGCAAAACCGGATCTAATAAAACCATCAACGTCAAGATCTTTATCGATCGCAAACTAGAAAAAGAATTGCGGATTACAACCAAATAGCGCAGCTAGGGACGACTGACGGTTGGTGCTTTAGGCGACTAGCTTGACTGCCGAAAGTTAGGGCATTCTTTTTCAGATGCTCAATAGATAGACGAACCTCGGTGGTGACACTTGGTTTTTCGGCATCCGAGATTGCTCGTTGGGCATAATTCGACTTCCATGACCTAGCACTCCGCTCCTTCGTCTAGGGGACCGAAAGTGCTTCCAGGACTATGAAATAGGGTTTTCTCTGCCTGGAGGATGAGCCTGTTTAGGATTTCTACAGACTAATTGCGATTGGTGACTTTTCGTCTTGGGATAACCTTTGCTGCCTAGCTACCGGTGCCAACCCAGCACTCATCGACCAAGCCTGTTACTGCGAGGTCGGTGGTGTTGATGGCCTGACTGAATCTAAGAGTCTCGGTTTCGAAGGGACCAAATTGAAACTGTTTGTGACCCACAACGCCAAAGCTGTTGCTCAAAGCTTGAATATTGCAATAGCCGACGGTGCCCACGGGCATTTGGAGCTCGAAATCGACTCTTACCTGATATTCGGAAACGACACTGAAGCCAACGTCGGTGAAGCTGATCGGAGAGTGATTGGCGATGGCAAACCATGCGGTCGTGGCTACCATTGCAGCCACGCCGGAAAGCCCAAGAACTAGCTGTTTACGCTTCGAGCTTGGCTTTTTGGCCCCGTATCGCTCAGCGAGAATCTCATTGGTCATGTAACAAGGTTATGCGACCAGGTGGAATACTTATGCCATGAACTTTCTGTATTCACTTTTGGCCGAAGTAACCGTCACTCCGATTCCGGTGCCAGATGATCAATACAACTCCCCAGGAACCATCGGATTTATTGTTACTTTTTTGATGGCGGCCGTTGCTGTTTTTCTAATTTTCGACATGACTCGCAGGGTTCGAAACACTCGCTATCGAACCGAGATTCGAGCGAAGCTAGCCCAGGAAGAGCTTGAAAACCTAACAGTGGAAAAGCCTGAGCGGCCCATCCCTCCTATAAAACCGAACCGAGAGAACCCGGAAGCGGATTTAGACCGATAATCATCGCGGCACTCCAGTGGCAGAAAAAGGCCGCGACGGTAAGGGAGTGGAAAATCTCGTGAAAACCAAAGTGCTTGGGAAACGGGTTGGGCTTTTTTAGGCCGTAAATTACCGCACCTATTGAGTAAAGCACTCCTCCAACGATTATCAGCACCATCATTGCCAGATTTGCCGCAAAGAAATCCTGGATATAAATAACCGCTACCCAGCCGATTCCCAGGTAAATTGGAACGTAGAGCCAGCGGGGTGCCGAGATCCAAAAAACTCGAAAGCCAATTCCTAAAATCGCAATTCCCCATACCAAACTGATCAGCACTATACCTTTTTCAGCCGGCAGGCCCAAGAGGGTTATCGGGGTGTAGCTTCCGGCAATGAGTAAAAATATGTTTGCGTGGTCGATTCGCTTCAGAATTTTTTTGGTGAGCGGCTTCCAGTTAAATAGGTGGTAGACCGCGGAGTTCCCAAAGAGCAAAAAAGAGCCAGCAAAAAAGATTGCTCCAGCGGTCTTTGCGACCCAGCCCTCACCAAACACGATCAACAGCACACCACCGGCCACCACAAAAGGCAGCACTCCGGTGTGAATCCAGCCTCGCCAGGAAGGCCGAAAATCATCGGTTTGTTTGGATCCCTTGAGTTCGCCGAGAGGAACGTACAGGGGGTCTGGGCGCTCTTGTTCTTGCATCATTAACTAAACGATAAGCCATGTTCGGAGTTGCCTCAGTCTCGGATAACCTAATGGCGTGCAAAACCTTATTTATCGGTTTTATGAAAAGCGGCTAGAGGCTGCGCTGAGTGAAAAAGATATGCCCAAACACGTGGGTGTTTTGGTGGACGGAAATCGCCGCTGGGCCCTTAGTCAAGGTTTTGAAAAAGCTGGCCAGGGCCATGCTGCCGGGGCAAAAAAGATCGTAGATTTTCTATCTTGGTGTTCTGAAATCGGAGTCAAGCGAGTCACTTTGTATCTTCTGTCAACCGACAACCTGAGTGGGCGCAATCAAGAAGAGTTAGATGAACTGATTGAGATAATCGTTTCACTATCCGAGGAGCTCGCAAAGTTATCGCGCTGGAAACTTCAGGTCGTGGGGGACATATCGAGCCTTCCTTTTCAAGCGGCTCAGCGACTTGGCAAAGTCGAGAAAAAGACCGCAAGAAATAAGGGGACCCACGTAAATCTTGCTGTGGCCTACGGGGGCCGCAAGGAAATTGCCGATGCAATGCGCTCAATTCTCAAAAAGCACGCCCTAACCGGGGCGAGTATTGAAGAGCTGGCTGAGGTTATGACACCGGATTTGATAGCCGAACACCTTTATACCGGAGGGCAGCCTGACCCAGACCTATTGATCAGAACCTCCGGCGAACAGCGACTGAGCGGGTTCTTATTATGGCAAAGCGCAAATTCTGAATTTTATTTTGCTGAGGCGCTCTGGCCCGATTTTCGTAAGGTTGATTTTTTAAGAGCGATACGCGATTTCCAGAGCCGCAGACGCCGCTTCGGAGCCTGAGTAAACAGTTTCATAAACCTATTTATTTTTGGCGTGTCAAAAGCGAAATATCTTTATTCACGGGCTTAACCTTCGAGGAACATTCACCCACAAGGAGCGTCTGTGCCAAAAACTTCAAACCCCAAATTGGAATCTCAAGTTGCAAAAAACAGAAGTCCACGGGGGGTGAACAGCGCGGTCGAAAAGCCAAAATCAACGGCAATTAGAACCTTTGTTTTGGACACTTCAGTTTTGTTATCGGATCCGCAGGCACTCTTTAGTTTCGCCGAGCACGAGGTGGTGTTGCCGATTGTCGTGATCAACGAACTCGAGAAAAAACGCAATGACAGCGAGATTGGCTTTTTCGCGAGAAAAGCACTCAGGCATCTAGACGATCTAAGAAAAAAGCATGAAAGATTGGATTTTCCAATCGAAGTCGGATCGGGCGGTTCGCTCCGGGTCGAGCTAAATCACATTGATCAATCAATCCTGCCCAGCGGTTTTCAACTCGGTGATAACGACTCTCGAATCTTGGCAGTAGCGGCGAACCTGAAGGCGGAAGGCTTTAATGTCACCGTTGTGTCAAAAGACTTACCAATGCGAGTCAAGGCCGCCTCCATCGGATTGCAGGCCGAGGAGTACCTGCACGAGTTGGCCAGCGACGAATGGTCCGGCACAGCGGAACTGAGTCTTACTGCAGAGGAAATGGCGAATCTCTACGAAGCCGAAGAAATCAGTCACCCTGATGCAAAAACTCTGCCAATCAACACCGGGTTGGTTATTCATTCAGATCGTGGAAACGCTTTGGGGCGAGTCTCCGAACAGCGCACCATCAAGTTGATTCGCGGGGACCGTGAGGTTTTCGGTCTCTATGGGCGTTCTGCAGAGCAACGCCTTGCCATAGATGCGTTACTTGATCCCGAGATCGGCATAGTTTCAATCGGCGGTCGAGCAGGAACCGGCAAGAGCGCCCTGGCGCTATGCGCTGGGCTGGAATCAGTTCTCGAGCGTAGGGCTCACAAAAAAATTATGGTCTTTAGGCCGCTTCATGCCGTTGGTGGGCAAGAGCTTGGGTTTCTACCCGGCACCGAGGCGGAGAAGATGAATCCTTGGGCTCAGGCGGTTTTTGACACCCTCGGGGCGCTGGTTTCAAAAGAGGTAGTCGAGGAGGTGTTGAACCGAGGGATTCTAGAAATTCTGCCACTTACCCACATCAGGGGCCGATCGCTTCACGACACCTTTGTCATAGTCGACGAAGCACAATCGCTTGAACGAAACGTTTTATTGACGATGCTTTCTCGGGTGGGGCAAAAATCCCGAGTTGTTCTAACTCACGATGTGGCGCAGCGCGATAATCTTCGAGTCGGGCGGCACGACGGCATTGCTTCGGTCGTGGAATCCCTTAAAGGTCAGCCGCTGTTCAGTCACATAACCCTGATGCGTTCTGAGCGCAGTGAAATTGCTGCTTTGGTAACCAAGCTACTCGATTAGAGGTGGCATCAGCCGATCATGAATCGGCTGGGGATAACTTAAAGCCGGTTTTTGCCAAAGCCTCTAATCTTTTGGGCTATGAGGCTCCTAGAGGTATTTCCAGTGTTATTAATGCTGGGCTTGGCCTACCCCTTGATGAAATACGATTTTTTAGAACATCGACTGCCAAATCGATTTACATATCTTGCGATTGGGGTTTCTCACGGTGCAACTTCACTAGTCACTTTGGTCGAAAAGGATTTTTGGAGATTTGGTATAGCCGTATTTATTAGTGGTGTGACCTTTGGGCTTGGCTACCTGATGGCTAAGTATGAACTGATTGGGATGGGGGACATCAAGCTTTTGATATCCACCAATCATATTCTTGCCTGGTTCGCTCCTGGCTTGGTGGTTATCGCAATAACGCTGGGGTTGCTGCTTGGATCCATTTACGGTCTGGCTCTGGTGCTCTTTAAAAAGATGAGCTGGAAAGCTTCCATGGCGCTTGGACCCTTTTTACTAATCGGGTTTTTCCTGACCATCACTCCGGAATTGGCGGTTTCTTTTATTGCGGCGGCCGGGTCATAGTAAAAACGTCCAGGACCTGATCAAGCTGGGCCATTGTCAGTTTTTCATCATCTACAAAACCGAGTTCTATAGTTGCTTCTTTGACTGTGACCCCATTTTTCACCGCGTGCTTGGCTATCTTGGCTGCGTTTTCGTAGCCGATGTATTTATTTAGTGGCGTCACAATCGATGGGCTTGATTCGGCCATGGCCTTGGATCTTTCGACATTTACTTCTAGACCCCTAATGGTCTTATCAGCTAACACCCGCATCGAATTCGAAAGTAGCCTAATGGATTCTAAGAGCGCATTACCCATCACCGGGATTGCAACATTTAGTTCAAATGAGCCCGAGGCCCCGGCCCAGGTCACGGTGGCATCATTGCCAATTACTTTGGCGCAAACCATAAGCACAGCTTCGGGGATAACCGGGTTGACCTTGCCCGGCATGATGGAGCTGCCGGGTTGAAGATCCGGGATACTGATCTCGGCAAGGCCGGTGTTGGGCCCGGAGCCCATCCACCTGAGGTCATTATTTATCTTGGTGAGGCTAACGGCTAGCACCTTGAGTGCCCCAGAAGCTTCAACCAGCGCGTCCCTGGCTCCTTGAGCCTCGAAGTGATCTCTAGCTTCTGTGATTGGCAGGCCGGTTTCTTTTGCAAGGTTCGCTATTACCGCCTGCGGGAAACCCTTAGGGGTATTGATGCCCGTGCCGGTAGCGGTTCCACCCTGTGGCACCTCCGCCACTCTTGGGATTGCGCTATTTACCCGTTCGATACCGTAACGAATCTGGGCAGCATAGCCGGCAAATACCTGCCCAAAGGTAACCGGGGTCGCATCCATTAGGTGTGTGCGACCGGGCTTTACAAAGTCGCTCCAGTCATTAGCTTTTTGTTCCAAAGCTTCGGCTAGGTAGTTAAGTGAAGGTAATAGATGGTGGATTAGCGAATTAGTAACGGCCACGTGCACCGAGGTTGGAAATACGTCGTTGGAGGACTGCGAAGCGTTCACGTGGTCGTTTGGGTGGACTTCTTCGCCCAACACCTTGGTGGCCAAAGTGGCCAGTACCTCATTCATGTTCATGTTGGAAGAAGTTCCAGACCCGGTCTGAAAAACATCAACTGGAAAATGGTCCAGGTGGTGACCAGCAATGATTTCATCGGCGCTAACCGATATGGCATCGGCAATCCTGGCATCCAATATTCCCAAGGACTGATTGGCCTGCGCGGCAGCCTTTTTGATTTGAGCTAGCGCGATGATGTGTTCACGCTCTAGGCCCTGCCCGCTAATTGGAAAGTTCTCTACTGCCCGCTGAGTCTGAGAGCGATATAAAGCGTTTATGGGAACTTTGACTTCACCCATGGTGTCGCGTTCAATGCGGTATTCCATTTGCATCCCTTAGTTTCTTGACCAAATATTTCTGTGAACCACAATCGGGTGAATGGTCTAGAGCTTGTAGCCAACACCCACAACTTCTAGTTTGCCATTTTTTATACCCTTACAGATTGTTTATTACTTTCAGCAATCTCACCAACAAGGGTTTTTGGGCAATTTTCTTAGTTGCCGGCTAACCCATTTCGGCTGAGATGGCAGCGGCTAGGATTTCAAAATCTGATAGCTCTGCGGTCCCGTAAATCACCACTGCGCTCTCACCATATTTGTGGACCAGCGCGTATTCCTTAGTTCCCGGTGGGCTAGAGGGGGTGAGCGTGGGCCAGATTTCCCAAGTCATCCCGGCAATTTGAGTTTCGCCATCTTGCCAATTGCCCTGCAGCGTTAACGCAAGCCAGCTCGGGTTCGATTCGAAGGCCTGGGTTAGGCCCAAAAATTGATTATCTTCTGTGACAAAACCGACATACCAGGATCGAACGGCTAAGTTATTTTCAACTCTCGCGCCGTTTGAGTACCAATCGCCAGGAATTTTCGGAGCAAGGGGTTCTGCACCGAGGCTCGAGGCCGCGGATTGGGCAATACTTTGATAATCGATTGGCACAATTCGATTGGTGTCATCTCTTGGAACCCCTAGGACGATTGCTGCGGTGAGCCCGAGGGTCACCAAGAGCGAGAGAATCAGGTTTCGTACTGTTTGCTTGGCTCGCCTTTGGGCGGCTGCGTCGCTCAACTTGAGTCCTTAGCGGCTATCGTCTCATCAAGTTTCTTGCGAGCACCCGAGAGCCAGCTCTCGCAGTGCGCGGCAAGTGCCTCGCCGCGCTCCCAAAGCGCCATTGAGGCCTCTAGGGATACATTCTGTTGCTCGAGTTGGGAGACCACTTGCTGAAGCTCGTCACGAGCCGCCTCGTAGCTGAGTGAAGATATTTCTTTAGTCATTAGATTCCTTAACCGAGTTAGTTGTGGCCAAAATTTCCTGAGTGCTTGTGATGATGCGCAGCTCAACGCCTTTTTTTGCCTTTGCTAGTGGCTTCCCTTTGGCATCGGTAATAACCGAGTAGCCACGCTCCAGGGTTAATTTCGGCGAGAGGCTCTTTGCACGAGCATGTAGTTGGGTGATTTCAGCCGCTGAGCGCTCAAGCCTAAATAAAAAGATTTCACCGATTCTTTTTTTGAGTGAGGTTAGTAACTCAGTTTGGGCGTCTATCACTCCGTAAGGAGAGGCCAGAACCGGTCTAGAAATAACCCCCGCAATCAGTTGCTGCTGGGAATCCAGGGTGCTTTTCATGCGGTAGCGAATTCTGTCTAAAGAAATGCCGAGCCCTTTTCGCTCTTCGGTCACATCCGGCACAACTCTTTTCGCAGCGTCGGTTGGGGTTGATGCCCTCAAATCAGCTACTAAATCCAAAAGCGGCTGGTCATTTTCATGGCCAATTGCCGAGACCACCGGTTTTGAGAGATTTGCGCAAGCCCGAACCAGTCGTTCATCGCTGAATGGCAACAGATCCTGGAAGGAGCCGCCCCCGCGCGCAAGGATAATCACGTCCACCGAATCCATCGCCTCTAATTGCTCTAGGGCAAATAGGATCTCACCCACTGCCTTTTCGCCTTGAACCAAGGTGTTGATCACTTCGAATTGCACCTCTGGCCAGCGAAGTTTGGCATTTTGCAAGATGTCTTTCTCGGCGTCGGAGTTTGCGCCTGTGATCAAACCAATTCGATTTGGCAAAAACGGCAGTGGCTTTTTTCGGCTCTGGTCGGCGAGGCCCTCGGCGATTATTTGCTGCTTGAGCTTTTCTATTCGCTCCAATAGCTCGCCCAGGCCAACTTTGTGCATTGCAATGATGCGGAGGGTAAATTTCCCATTTTTGGCCCAGAACTGTGGTTGAAGTAATGCGACAACCCGATCTCCCTGTTTTAGACCTGTTTCGATTTCAGCGCCCGATCTTTCAAAGGCGTGTATCTCCACTGCCGCTTCAACGTCCAAGTCCCTTAGGGATGCGAATAGTCCGCTAGAGCGTTGCGAAAAAGATTGCAGCTCCCCTTCAACCCAAACCTGGCCGAGTTTCTCAATCCAGTCTTTTACAGATTTTGAGAGCTGAGAAACCTGCCAGGGGGAATTCTCTTGGCTAACCTTTGATTGGGACTTAGTAGCCGCAGCGTCCTGCATTTGGACCTCCTTGCGGCTCTTCGTAGACTTATTAGGTGATGACTATCAACAATAACGCCCCGACCCACATTGATTTGGGAAACAGAGTACTTCTAGCAGCCCCCAGGGGTTATTGCGCGGGCGTTGATCGAGCCGTCATTGCGGTCGAGAAGGCCTTGGATCACTACGGGGCTCCGGTTTATGTTCGCAAGCAGATTGTGCACAATAAGCACGTGGTGCAGGCTCTTGAAAGGCGCGGCGCAGTTTTTGTTGAAGAAGTAGATGAGGCACCCGAGGGTTGCATAATGGTTTTCTCGGCTCACGGAGTCTCGCCAAAGGTTGTGCAAATGGCCGAAGCCCGAAATCAGATGACTATCGATGCCACCTGCCCACTAGTCACCAAGGTCCACCGCGAGGTGCAGCGCTTTGATAAAGAGGGTTATGACATTTTGCTAGTTGGCCACGAGGGTCACGAAGAAGTTGAGGGTACCGCGGGCGAAGCCCCGCACGCTGTTCAACTAATTGATGGCCCAGACGGCATTACCAATGCCAAGATCAAGGATCCAGCCAAGGTCATTTGGCTATCCCAGACAACACTTTCGGTGGATGAAACCATGGAGACGGTGCTAAAGCTTCGCGAGAAGTTCCCGACCCTTCAGGACCCACCAAGCGATGACATTTGCTATGCCACACAGAACCGCCAGGTGGCCATCAAGAAAATTGGTGCCGAGAGCGATTTGGTTTTGGTAGTTGGCTCAGCCAACTCCTCAAACACGGTCCGCATGGTCGAGGTGGCACTTCAGGCCGGAGCCAAGGCTGCCTACCGAGTTGATTACGCATCCGAAATTAAGCTCGAGTGGTTCGAAGGGGTCAAAACCGTTGGTGTTTCTTCCGGAGCTTCAGCTCCAGAGGAGCTAGTTGCCGAGGTTTTGGACTACCTAGAGACAATCAACTTCGGCGATGTGCGCACCGTAACCACCGCCGAGGAAAACGTGCAGTTCTCACTACCCAAGGAGCTTCGCAAGGATCTCAAAAAGGCCGGAGAAGACACTTCCAACAAGATGAAAAAGTAGACCGGCAACTAGCCCACGGTTACCGGTGAGCAGACACGCAAATCCCCCGGGGGATGTGGAAGATCTGGCCAATTTTTTGATTTCTGGACAACTTTTTACCAGGAATTCCAGGAGCTTGGATATGTTGGTTAGCGCAGTCGCGAGAATTCAGTTCTGCTGCTTAGTGCCGCCCCTTACTCAGTCGCAACCCGGCCGGGTTATCTGAATGGGTGCAGAGGCCAAAGGCTTTCAGCGAGCTTCTGAGACGAATTTTTACCAGGAAGATTTTCCTGCTGATCCAAGCTGCTGAGCTGCTTGGATTATTCGGGCAGACATCCCAGACTCCGCCGCTTTTCCCCAGGCGCGCGGATCGTAAAGTTTTTTGCTACCGACTTCTCCGTCAATCTTCAAGACACCGTCATAGTTTTTTAGAATGTGGTCCACCACCGGACGAGTGAATGCGTATTGTGTGTCGGTATCAATGTTCATTTTGATTACCCCGAACCTAACAGCGTCGGCAATCTCTTGATCGCTAGATCCCGAACCACCATGAAAAACCAAATCAAACGGGTTCTCTTTGCCGTATTTGGCGCCAACTTCTTGCTGGATTTGCTTGAGCAACTCTGGACGAAGGTGGACATTGCCCGGCTTATAAACCCCGTGCACGTTGCCGAAGGTTAGGGCCGATAGGTAGCGACCATTTTCACCCATACCCAGAGCCTCAATGGTCTTTATGCCGTCTTCGACAGTGGTGTAGAGATGCTCGTCAATAGCGCCTTCAACACCGTCTTCTTCGCCACCAACTGCTCCAACTTCAATCTCAAGGATGATGCCGGCATTGTGAGCTTTGGCTAAAAGCTCTTTGGCAATCGACAAGTTCTTATCTAAAGAGATGGCGGAGCCGTCCCACATATGGCTATTGAAGATGGGCTCTTGACCACGAGAAACTTGTTCCTGAGACAACTCAATCAGCGGTCTAACAAATCCGTCGAGATTTTCTTCGGGGCAGTGGTCCGTGTGCAGGGCTACCTTGATATCGTAATTTTTCGCAACTTCGCGGGTCATTGCGGCAAATGCCAAAGCACCCGAAACGCGATTCTTAATAGTTGGGCCGCTCCAGTAGTCGGCGCCGCCGGTGGAAACCTGCAAGATGCCATCAGATCCGGCTTCTTGAAGCCCCGCTAGGGCCGCGTTCAGAGTTTGAGAACTAGAAACATTAATTGCGGGATAAGCAAAGCCGCCTTTTTTAGCTCTATCAAGCATCTCAACATATTGTTCTGAATTTACAATTGCCATTTGCAGCTCCTTATTTATGCTTTTGCTGGTTCGCCGAGTGGGCGATTACGGTCTGGACTTAGCTCAACGGTCGCTTCTACTAGATTGTCAATTGACTTTAGCCCGCTGGTCGGCTGTTGAACTTTTGCAGCACCCCACTGGACAGCGGCTGCAAGGCCCGCTGGCACATCAAAGCCAACGCCATAGGCATCCGGTTTAGTTGAGTGAGCGGTCACGGCTGCTAAAAAGCCAGCAATAGTCGAATCGCCAGCACCGACGGTGTTGATAACTTTCACCGGAGCAGTGAAGGCGTGGATGGCGTGGGTTGCGGTGACGGCAATTATGCCGTCGATACCGAGAGAGGCCATCACGCAATTAACGCCCCAGTGATTTAGCTCATGGGCGGCATCGATGACATCTCCGATGGTCCTAAGGTCGCGGTCCACGCACTCGGCAAGCTCGTGAGCGTTTGGCTTCATGATTGTTGCGTAGCCGGTTTTTGCCCAGTAGCGAAGAGCTGGTCCGGAGGTGTCCAATAGCACCTTGACTCCAAGCTGTGCCATGTGTTGAAAAAGTGGTTCAAGGTCGATGACCTTGCCGGTTTCAATAATCTCCGGGTGAGCCCCGGCCACAACTAGCCATTGCGCTCCGGTCTCTGTGACGGTCTTTTTGGTCATTGCGACAACCGCATCCCAGTCTTTTTGCTTTAGAGGTCTTGGGTGCTCATTGATCTTCGTGGTCGGGCCATCTTTTTCTAAGACCGTAGTAGAGACGCGCAGGGTGCCCTCGACCCAAAGTGGCTTCAAAAAAGCGGTTGAGCCGGTGCGCTCTAAAACACTGGGATCCGCATTTCCAATCGGAACAATTCCAGGAGCGTCAATGCCAGCAAGAGCTAGGCCTCGGGATACGTTTATCCCCTTACCGGCGAGCTCCTCACCAACCTGGTATGCCCGATTTACCGCTCCCTCTTCAAGGTTTTCGACGAAGTAAGTTCGATCAAGAGTCGGTGCTGGAGTGAGAGTGACAATTGGCGACGAGGTGCCAGCCATTGATTTCTCCTTGGATGTGAGGGGGATAGATTTCGCACTCACATCGTTGTAGGCGCGCCTCCACTATAACTAAAAAAGTCTGGCTAATCCTTACCGTCAAGCTCCTTGGCGGTAATCGAGGTTGCAGACTCTTCAATGACTTTTGGGCTCGCTATTGAATCGATTGCTAACTCATTTTCATCTAGGTCGTTCAGCTTGCGTGCAGTGACAAGAACCCTTGATTCCAGTGATGACACGAAGCTGTTGTAATCCTTGACGCTAGTGGTGATAGAGCGCCCCAATTTATCGGCTAGCTGGGCAATCTTCCCGATGCGATCGTAGAGCTCTTTGCCGAGTTTGATCATCGAGCGGACTTGGGACTCATCGGCGTTTTGGCGCCAAATGTAATTTATGGTTTTGAGTACCGAGAACAAGCTCACCGGTGAAGCCAGTGCCACATTTTTTTTGAACGCATATTCCAAGAGTCCAGGATCGGTATCCAGCGCAGCGGATAAAAGTGACTCGGAGGGTACAAAACAGATTACAAAATCCGGGCTCGCGCTAAGGCCTGCCCAATATGTCTTGGCGCCGAGCGCATCGATGTGCCCTCGGACTGCTTTTACGTGTTCTTCCAAGAGCTTCTTTCTTCTCGAAAGCTCTTCACCGCTTGCCATTTCTGAGATTGCGCTGGCTTCTTGATAAGAGTTAAAGGGCACCTTCGAGTCGATTGCAAGAGACTTGCCGCCGGGCAGATTGATGACCATATCTGCTCGGCCCATCCCGGCATCCGAAGAAATCGTGGCCTGCTCGGAAAAGTCAGCGTGCTTGATAAGCCCGGCCAATTCCACAAGCTTGCGAAGCTGAGCTTCACCCCAAACACCGCGAAGATTATTTGAACTGAGGGCTTGCGCTAGCTGTTGTGTTTGCTTGCGAAGATTCTCATCGGTTTCGATTGCGCTTCGGAGCTGCTCTTGGATAGAGCTGAATTGCTCGGTGCGGTCTTTTTCGAGCCGTTGAACGATTGTCTGCATTTGTTCTAGCTGCTGCTTTACCGGAGCTAATTGCAAGAGCACTTTATTTTCTTGGTCTTGGCGCAGGCCCTGCTCTTTTTGCGCCTCATCGGCCTTTTGAAGCTGTTTACGAAGCTCTTGTTCGGTTGCTTCTAGGGCGCCCAATCTGCCGGCTAAATCGGAGTCCGAGCTAGGGGCACGCTTCTTGCCCAAAAGATATCCAATTAGCCCACCGGCGGCAGCTCCGATAAACAGGCCATTGATTAGAAGCCAGATTGTATTGTCCATTTACGAAGTATCGCAGTGGCTTCAGACAATAATCGGTTTCAACTTTTGTTTTGTGGCAATCAATAGTTCGCCCAGATTTTGAGCACCGTGGCGGTCCGCCATGTTCAATACAATTCTGGCGCAAGCATCTGAATCTGCAAGTGCATCGTGGTGCCGAAACTCCTCATGACCAATCGCGTATGCAACGGCGTTCAGGCGATAGCTCTCAAGCGCATAGGTTCTTCTTGCCATCTGCAAGCTGCAGGCGTAGTTAAGGTTTGGTAAATCAAAATCGACTGCTTGCGCAGAATCCCTTAGTACTCGCATATCGAAACTGGCGTTGTGAGCCACCATCGTGAGTCCCTGGGTGAAAAGCAAGAGTTCAGGCAAAACCTCTTGCCAATCCGGCGCATCTGCAACATCCTGCGGGTGGATGCCGTGAACGTTTATGTTGCCCTGGTTAAACCAATTATTAGGGTGCGGCGGCCTAAATAGCATTGAAAGTGATTCGGTTATTTGGCCATCTTGAACCCTCACCAAACCCACTGCGCAAGGGCTGGCGGGGGAGGAATTGGCCGTTTCAAAGTCGATTGCACAAAACTCGAGGGCCATAACTTAAGTATGAGGCAATAAACTTTGGCCCGTGGCCCTAACTATCGGAATCGTCGGACTGCCCAATGTCGGCAAGTCAACCCTGTTCAACGCACTCACCAAGAACAACGTTCTGGCGGCAAACTACCCGTTTGCCACCATCGAACCGAACATTGGTGTTGTGAATCTTCCGGACCCCCGGCTGACTCGCCTCGCTGAGATATTTAGTTCGGAAAAGATCCTTCCGGCACCGGTGTCTTTTGTGGATATCGCGGGAATCGTGCGCGGGGCTTCGGTTGGCGAAGGCCTCGGCAATAAGTTTCTGGCAAATATTCGAGAGGCCGACGCCATAGCTCAGGTGGTTCGAGGTTTCAGCGACTCCGACGTGGTACACGTGGACGGCAAGGTGGACGCCAAGTCCGACATCGAAACCATCAACACCGAATTGATTCTTGCGGATATGCAGACTCTAGAAAAAGCTCGACCAAGAATCGAAAAAGAAGTCAAAACCAAAAAAGTAGAGGCATCGGTTCTTGCGGCAATAGATGAGGCACTTGAGGTGCTGAACAACGGAACCCCCTTGTCTCTTAGCAAGGTCGACCTTGAGCCAATCAAGGAGTTGGGCCTTTTGACGGCCAAGCCCATCCTCTTTGTCTTCAACGTTGACGAGGGAATTCTCTCTGACCCCGCTCAGAAAAAAGCTTTGGCTGATTTAGTTGCTCCTGCTGAGGCGGTGTTTTTAGACGCCAAGGTCGAATCCGAGCTGATAGACCTCTCCACCGAGGAAGCCAATGAGCTATTGCAGTCACTGGGCCAAGAGCAATCAGGTCTTGACCAGTTGGCACACATCGGCTTTGAAACCCTTGGGCTTCAGACTTATCTCACCGCCGGTCCAAAGGAAGCTAGGGCTTGGACAATCAAAAAGGGTGCAAAAGCTCCGCAGGCGGCCGGTGTGATCCACACTGACTTCGAGCGCGGTTTTATTAAGGCCGAAATTGTTTCCTTTAATGACCTGGATTCCTCTGGCTCCATGAATGATGCCAAGGCGGCTGGCAAGGTGCGCATGGAGGGCAAGGAATACGTTATGCAAGATGGCGATGTGGTGGAGTTTCGTTTCAACGTCTAATTATTCCTGAAATGGCAGCCCAAAAATCTTTGAAAACCCCGTGGCCCATTTCCGAGGCAAGTGGACTATAGGGCCTAAGCATTTTAGATCGAGGCTACAAGGATGGCTTTGGTGAGCGCGGAGCCGGTGGCGGAGGGACCTTCTTGGCAGCGAAGACATCCGCAAACATAATCGTTACAAGCTCCCGCTTGGTCTCCACGACGCAATGGCTTTGAGTGCGGGATTGAAGAACGCCGAGCGCATCGGTGAACCCGTCTTCGATTCGCGAGCGAACTACTACTCGGGTCCCAATTTTCACGCTAAGTAGAAATGCGACCGCAGCTTTGTCCATCGGGCCGAGCTTATCCCAAGTCATAATTCGGTCGCTATTGAGGTTCTCGAAAGTGGGGCCGGGACTGATTCTCTGAGCCTTCTAGGACTCCGATAACGTTTCGATTTAGTGCCAGAACCCTACACAAGTTGAGCTCTCAGAGTCAAATTTTTAGCCCCCTGGTTGACTAGGAAATTAAAATGCTGTCACTAGATTGACCCAAAAGCGTCTCTGTAGAGCACTTCCTCGAAGCTGTTTTCTCTACTGACTGTCGCCGCGCTCGCTTGCTCTACTCTTAGCTCTCTCGCGAAGGAGGCCGGCTTCGTAAGAGGTGACTGCAATGAGTGTGACTGCCACAAGAGGAAGGACGAACCACAACATAATTGTCGTGAAGCCCTCGGCCGCGTCATGCTCGGTGGAGGCAAGAACTAGATAAGCGGTGTAAGCAACGTAAAGAGCCAAGAACATCCCGCCTTCCCAGCGGGCAATGACAAAGCCAGTGAAGGCAATGGGTAGTAGGGCTATCGCGACCGCAAGCATTAGCGGCATGTCTAGCCCGATGGCCGCCGAGGGAACCGGGATGCCTTCGCCGAAAATGATTGCCGGTAGACCTAAAACTAATCCGATATTGAACATGTTGCTGCCAACTATATTTCCGACAGCCATGTCGGTTTCGCCGCGCCTAATCGCAATGATTGAAGTGGCCAGCTCGGGTAGCGAGGTTCCGATTGCGACTACTGTGAGCCCGATGACCAGGCTGCTAACCCCAAGAGAAGTGGCGATGTTGACGGCGCCAGTAACTAGAAATTGAGCGCCAAGAACCAAAAGGCCAATGCCTGCGGCTAGCAAGATGGCAGCGAGCCAAAGCGGAACAGGTTTACTGTCGAGAGCCGGCTCAGCAGGCTCGTACTCGGGCCGCGAGGATTCTCTTTTGCCGACAACTATGCTGACGATTGTGTGCAGTGCCAGCACCCCGAGCAACAGAACGCCATCGAAGAGGCTGATTTTGCCATCTAGGCTCACCACGACCAGCAAGATGGACAGACCCACCATCACTGGAATGTCGAATCTCACAATTTGTCGCTTGATGATTAGCGGACTTATGATCGCGGAGATGCCAAGAATCAGAAGAATATTTGCAATGTTGCTGCCGATAACGTTTCCAACCGCAAGGTCCGGCTCGCCATCCAAAACCGCCCCTACGGTCACGGCTAGTTCTGGGGCGGATGTTGCGGCGGAAACCACTACGAGCCCAATTATCAGTGGGGAAAGCCCCACTTTGGCGGCCAGTGTCGAGGCGCCTCTAACAAGAGCTTCTCCGCCCAAAACCAAAAGGACCAAGCCAGCAATCACTAAAACAATGTCAATAATATTCACTTGAGAAGCTTACATTTTTTGATAGGCCACAAGCTCAAGGACCTGGGCTTGACTATCAGGCCTCTTTAATCGCAATTAGCGCCAGCTCTAATCTTTCAGCGAGATATTCTCCTAGGGGTCTAAGGGCTGAATCAGGGGCACTTGGAATCCAGCGGATCATAAGCACAGAATCTTGCTTGGGACCTAGTCGAAGCACCAGTGGCCCTTGCTCCTTGGCTAGTGCCAGCGGATCATCTAGAGGAATTGGTCTTGCGTCAATCAAAACGGTGGTGTTCTCAGGAAACCGAGCTCCGAGCAGTTTGTCTTTTAGGCCTCTGCGAATCTGAGCGTTTTGGGATTGATGGTCTGGGGCTACCTGTCGGCTGGCTCTAACTATTCTCCTTGGCTCGAATACATCCCCTTGAGAAGTGACAAAGAGTGCGCCAATCAAGAACCCCTCGCCGGCTTTTCTAAAAGTCTCGGACACTGGAATCATTCCTAGCACTTTATGCGCCGGCATGGAATTGGCGAGCTGCTCTGGAGTTGCTCCGGCTTCGCGTAGCTTATTTGCCACGCTGGCAAAAAGACTTCTTGCCTGGGTAATCGCCATCAGGGAATCCATAAAAGCTAATCGTGCCTAAGAAGCGCGTGAGTTGCAAGGTGGAAGAGCACGTGAGTCTTATCTTCCTGTCATGAGTTAGCCTTTGCTGATGTCTCGCAAAGGTCTCGTACTCTTCAGTCTCGCCGGAATATTTTGGGGTATCCCATATTTCCTGATAGCGATAGCGCTCGAGAGCTTTTCTACTCCGACCATTGTTTTCGCTAGGACAGCCATTGGGGCAATCATTTTGATTCCTTACGCAATCAAAACTGGCGCCTTCAAGCCGGCACTAAAAGCTTGGCCTTTCGTTCTATTATTCGCAGCCTTAGAGATGATTGGCCCATGGTTTTTGATCACCGAAGCCCAGAAGCACATCTCTTCGGGGCTCGCGGGGCTTCTGATTGCGACGGTTCCGTTTTACGCCGTGGCGATTCTGGCCCTTTTGTTCAAAGACCGAACTGCATTGCAGCCGGTTCCCTTGGCCGGTATGGCAATCGGATTTTTGGGTGTCGGGATCATCATTGGGATTGATTCGATTGTTGGCGACACCAGCGTGATCTGGATTGGTGCTGTGGTGCTAGCCGCGCTCGGTTATGCAAGCGCGGCAATTATGGCAAACCGAAAACTGGGCGAGGTCCCAATCGCAGGAACAATTGGCCTTTCGATGCTGATTGTTTCTGTGGTGTATTCCATTCCTGCAAGCTCATTCATTCCACAAGAGATTGCTAGTAATCCGCCACTGGAATCTTGGCTGGCGATTTTAGCTCTCGGAGTAGTTTGCTCGGCGCTAGCTTTTGTGATTTTTTTCAGATTGCTTCGCGAGGTTGGTGCCGTCAAAGCAACCCTTATAACCTATGTAAACACTGCAGTTGCGATTCTGTTGGGCACCGTGTTTTTGTCAGAGCCAATAACTCCTGGTCTCATCGCTGGCATTCCGCTCATCGCGATTGGGTTATACCTTTCAACCAAAAGACCGGGGCTAAAAAAGATCCCGAGGAGATTCGCTTCTTATGGCGATCCGAGTTCTTAACTTTCCTGGGAATCTTTGCATTTAGCAGGGCCAATTATTTAATTTCGCTTACACTCTTTAAATGTCGACTCTCACTCCAGCAAGACCGCTCACTAATTTCAACCTAATCCTGACCCAGGTGCGCGACGCGGGCCTGATGAAGAAGCGTCCCAGCTTTTACATAATCCGTCTGGCAGTTATTACTGTGATTGCAATCGTTCTGTGGGTAGCGGCTGGATTTATAGCTAGCGCTGCAAATAATTCTCAGTGGTGGATCATCGCAGGCTTCGCTCTAGCGGGACTCTTGGGAGTCATGAGCGCTCAGTACGGCTTCATTGCTCACGAGGCTTCTCACCGACAGGTTTTCAGCAACAACAAGGCCAATGACTGGCTGGGTCTCATCCTTGCCAATCTTTTCGCCGGACTGAGTTACGGCTTCTGGCTAAAAAAGCACAATAAGCACCACCAGCGTCCCAACCAGATTGGCGAAGATCCAGATATCGCGATTCGAGTTCTGAGCTTCACAACTGAATCTAAAGAATCCAAGAAGGGTCTTGAGCGCTGGGTTTCAGATCGTCAGGGCTTCTTGTTCCCATTCCTACTGTTATTTACCGGCTTTGACTTGCTGTTGGACTCGGTTGCTGGGATGAAGCGTAAAGACCGCACACTGAAGATTCGAATTCTTGAGTTTTCACTAATGGTTATCCGTCAGACCGCTCCTTACATTGTGATGGGTCTGATGTTCGGGTGGCTTTGGGCAATTGCATTGTGGTTTTTTATGATGATGACCTTTGGTTTTTTCATGGGCGCAGCTTTCGCTCCAAACCACAAGGGCATGCCACTAGTGGAGACAAACTCCAAGCTAGATTTCTTCGAGCGCCAGGTTCTCACCTCGCGCAACATCCGCGGCAGCTGGTTGAAGGACAACCTAATGGGTGGACTCAACTACCAGGTGGAGCACCACTTGTTCCCATCGATGGCTCGTCCAAATCTGCGCAAGGCTCACGTTATTGTTAGCGAGTTCTGCAGGAAAAACGATGTCACTTTGGTAGAAATGAATCTTTTTGCTAGCTACCTAGTAATCATGAAGCACCTAAACAAGGTCGGCCTAAGCAATAACGTCAATCCTTTTAACTGCCCAATGGTTGCAGAGCTAAGACCCCGCAGCTAACCCGTCGGGCAACTGACCCAAAGGCATATTTAGGTCAAGAGGATAATTCCAGAGATCTGACTCTTGGTAAGAGGCGATGTTGCGATAATTGTGATGTCTGCGATTGCGGTTTGAGCAACTTCCTAAATTGGCCATCGGCAATGACCCGGTTTCATCATTGCCCATTTGCGAAGAGGGTAAAACTTGGCTGCTAACCCTCGGGGAGCTGGATCAAAGACTCTTTGAGATAAATAGGTATTTGGCGGCCTGACCACTAATGAGATTGCGCGAGCCTAAGCAGCTTGAAATGCGGGCGCAGCTAAACTTTAGATGATGTAGTAATCGTCGCCAGTCATGGGCAAAAGTCGGGCATTGACACCCACGGCGACTGTTCCATCGGGCATGCTCCTGGTGACCACCGCGTTTGCCCCAACCGCGCAATCGTTGCCGATCGTGATGTTCCCGATGAGCTTGGAGCCCGCACCCAAGATCACCCGGTCTCCAACGGTCGGATGTCTTTTGACTGGCTCAAGAGTCTTTCCGCCCAGGGTTACACCGTGGTAAATCAACACGTCATCGCCAATTATGGCGGTCTCACCAATCACGACTCCCACCCCGTGATCAATCACGAGTCTTTTTCCGATGGTGGCGCCGGGGTGAATTTCTATGGCGGTATAGAACTTGGCGTGGTTTGAAACCATGCGGGCCAAAACTCTACGCTTGCGCCTCCAGAGCCAATGAGCAGATCGGTGAAGCCAGATTGCGTGTAAGCCGGGAGAGGTCATGAATAATTCGAAGCCAGTGAGAGTCGCCGGATCTCTTTCGAGACCCGCTCTAATGTCTTCGCGAATGCTCAATTCTTCGGCAGATACTGCTCTTGGAGGTCCCTATAGAGTGTCGAAGACACATAGCGTTCCCCAAACGATGGCACCAAGACCACGACAATTTTGCCATCGAATTCCGGACGACTAGCAACCTCTCGAGCTGCATAGAGCGCGGCTCCCGAGGAGATGCCGGCCAGAATGCCCTCTTCGCTAGATGCCCTACGAGCAAATTCGAATGCCTTAGCGTTCTCCACGCTGATGACTTCATCGTAGCTAGATGGGTCTAGCACCTTTGGGATAAAGTTCGGTCCAATGCCGGCCAACGGGTGACCGGCGGCTTCGCCTCCGGTAAGTAGCGGTGAAGCCGCCGGTTGAACCGCAAAAGTTTTGATCTTTGGGTTGTGCTGCTTGAGTCGCTGGCTCGTCCCGGTTATTGTTCCGCCGGTTCCCGACCCCGCAACGAACGCGGCGACTTCGCCATCGGTGTCTCGCCAGATTTCTTCGGCGGTGGTGTTTCGGTGAATCTCCGGTCCAGCTTCGTTTTCGAACTGGCGGACCATGACTGCACCCTCGATACTGCGGCCTAATTCTTCTGCTTTCGCAACAGAGCCAGTCATGCCTTCGGCTGCCGGGGTGAGTATTAATTCCGCTCCATAAGCACGAATCAGAATTTTACGCTCCAGGCTCATCGAGTCGGGCATTACGATGACGGTTCGGTAGCCTCGAGCTGCTCCGACCATGGCAAGGGAAATTCCAGTGTTACCGCTTGTGGCCTCAATGATTGTGCCACCGGGTTGTAGTTCGCCAGATGCCTCTGCAGAGTCGATCATGGCTATGCCAAGCCGGTCCTTGACCGAGCTCGATGGGTTATAAAACTCCAATTTCGCCAGTACGCGAGCGCCCGCTCCGTCGGTGATGTTGTTTAGCTGCACCAAAGGGGTGTTTCCAAACACTTCGGTGATGTTGTTGTAGATTTTCATCCAACTCCGTTACTTATTGACTGGTGAAGTGTAACCAAAATCGAATTGAATTGTTCCTACTCGTTACCCAATGTGACTTTATGGGTTAATTCTCTGAGTCTTCTCAGCCAATTATGGGTTTCGCTGGATAATCTTCGCTCACGATGAAGATAATTACCCTCGCCTTAGCGGCCACAGCCACCCTTGCCCTTTCCGGATGCAGCATCGAGGCAATTGCCTCGACAGCCGCTGACGCCGCAGCCTGCACCGCTGCGGAATCAGCGATTACCGCCACGGTTGACGCCTATAACTTAGGGTTGGTGGACTCAGGAGTCCTTGCTCAGCTGGACACTTTAATAGGCGGTCCGGTTCGATCACTTTTATCCACCCAGCTGGCCGCAGACTTTGCGGCCCTTACTGCAACTTTGTCCCAGACAGATGGCGCGGTGGGCGCGTCGGCCAAGATCGATGAATTACAAGCTTCGATAGCTGAGCGCTGCTCAGCCGTGGGTGTTCCGTTCGGCAATTAGCGAAAACTGGGAGCTAGCGGGACCCTGGGGTCGGTATTGTTGGCCTATGAACGAATCTCCCGAATTACAACCTGATCGAAACCTTGCAATGGAGCTTGTGCGGGCCACAGAGGCAGCGGCAATTAGGGCCTTTCCATTTATCGGCAAAGGGCAGAAGAATGACTCTGATGGGGCCGCAGTGGATGCTATGCGGGCATTTTTAGGCACCGTGAACTTTGAGGGATTGGTGGTCATTGGGGAGGGCGAAAAAGACGATGCCCCGATGCTTTTTAATGGTGAACTAGTTGGAAATGGATTTGGGCCGAAGGTTGATATCGCTGTAGACCCGATTGATGGGACTTCACTCACCGCCGCCGGAAGGCAAAATGCCATTTCTGTTATCGCGGTTGCAGATCGAGGATCGATGCTCGATGCCTCTTCGGTTTTTAAGATGAACAAGTTAGTGACCGGCCCAGCTGGTGTTGGGGTTTGCGATATTCGGTTACCGATTTCAGAGAATATCCGCCGCTATGCGAAAAGCTACGGCAAGTCTGTTGACGAAGTGGTGGTTGCAATCTTGGACCGCGGCTATAACGCGGAACTGATTAGTGAAGTCAGGGCCGCCGGTGCCGGCACAAGACTTTTACTGGATGGCGATGTTGCAGGTGGAATCCAGGCCGCCAGAGACGAAGCCAGGATCGACATCTGTGCCGGAATCGGCGGTTCTCCTGAGGGAATAGTCACAGCCTGCGGAATTAAAGCACTTGGAGGCTTCATGCAGGGAATCCTCACTCCTCGCGAGGACCACGAGTTTGAAAAAGGCGAAGCGGCGGGTCTGAAATTTGAATACGTCTATGAGATGAATGAAATGGTCGCCTCGGATAACACCTTTTTTGTTGCAACCGGAGTCACCGACGGCACATTGCTATCCGGGGTAAAAAAACGCGGCAACGTAGTTCATACCGAGTCGATTGTGATTCGTGGCAGAAGCGGCACAACCCGCAAGGTGTTTGCTGAGTATCAAGCTTCACGCTGGCTTTAGTGATTTAGCTCATCATCCACGAAGTGGTTTTTAGCAAGCTGCACCCCAGCAAAAAGGCTCAGCGCTGAGATGGCGAGAAGTAACCAAAGGGTTGCCTCCCAGCCCCCTGTGACCTGCCGCAAAACGCCAACAGAGAAGACGATTATTGTGGCAAATATGTAGCTCATACCCTGGCCAAAGGCACTGACCGCCAGCACGGTCGATCGCTCTCTAGATCTTAGGTTGAATAGTGTCAGCGCTAGCGGAAACATCGATGGCCCAAGGCCGTAAAGCATCACCCAGAACCAAAGGCTTTCATTGCCCGAGAAAAGAATGCCAAGGGTACCCATAATTCCCATCGTCCCTGAGAACCAAACGATGTACTTATGGGAGTTGTGATATCGAGTTGCCAGAATCGGTACTAAAAGTGAAGCGGGCAAGCCCATCACCGCGAAAAGAGAAAGCAAAAGCCCGCCTTGGGCCACCGTGACTTCGTTGTGCTCTATTAGAAGTAGCGGCAACCATGCGAAGCTCACGTAACCCAATACCGAAGTCATGCCCTGGGTGGCAGCAATGGCGACTGCAGTTGGGGAGCGCCAAATAGCCTTCTGAGCGCCACGCCCCAAGCTGCGCTTTTCGGGAGTCGAGTTTTTTCGCAATGCGATAAGTGGCACCAGGGTCAGTGCCGCCAAGATTGCCCACTGGCCAAGTGAAAAGCGCCAGCCAGCCACTTCGGCCACTGGCACCGCAACAAGCGACCCGGTAGTTGCCGATAAAGCGGTAAGCGAGATATAAATTGAGGTCACCAGGCCAACCCGGTGCGCGAAGTACTTTCGAACCATCACCGGCAATAAAACATTGCCAATCCCCACCCCTAGTAAAGCCAGCAGGCTCCCGAAAAACAATGAGGTTGAGTCCCAAGCCAAGGCCCTAATAAGGTGACCCGAGACAATCATCAAAACGGTGAGGGTGAGGGTGCGTTCAACTCCCAATCTTCTGGTGGGTCGATAGCTCAGCGAGGTAGCAATCGCAAACGCCATTGGGGCGGCGATTCCCAAAAGACCGATTGTCACAATTGGTAACGAGATCTCGGTTTGGATGTAGGTGACAATCGGGGAGAAGCTTGAAACCGCGGTTCGAAGATTTATCGCAAGAAGCCCAATTGCAAGAGCGGCCAGGATGCTTCCGGTTTTATGCTTCATCGACGAACTAAGGGGTCAGCTCTAATTGAAAGCCGCGATGCAATAAAGAGTTTGTGGCCAGAATGCTCGAAGTGTTTTCAGTTAATTCTCCAAAAAGATCCGTGATAGACCCACCGGCCTCCAAAATGATTGGAATCAGGGCGGCAATATCGTGAACCTTCAGGTCATGCTCGCAAACCATGTCGATGCTGCCCTCGGCCAGGTACATGTAGCTTAAAAAATCACCAAAAGCGCGGGTTCGCCACACCTTGCGACTCAGCGCAATCAAGTTTTCTAGCATGCCGGCTTGATCCCAATGCTGCATCGAGTTGTAGCTAATTGAAGAATCGCCTAGGTTCGCAACTTTAGAAACTTCCAGGCTTCTGACGCTTCCATCGACGCCCTTAGTGAAAGCGCCATTTCCAAGCTTCGCCCACCAGCGCCTGCCTAGCGCTGGGGCCGAAACCACCGAGGTGGTGATGATTCCATTTTCACGAAGGGCAATCAGGCTCGCCCAGATTGGTAAACCGCGAAGGTAGTTTGCCGTGCCATCGATTGGGTCAATAATCCAAACTCGCTCGGAGCCTAAAGTGTTCTCAAACTCTTCGCCAATCACACCATCGCTAGGGGAGTGCAGAGCGATAATCTGGCGCAATTTTGTTTCAACAGCCTTGTCGGCGTCTGTTACCGGAGTGCGATCAGGCTTGGTTTCCACCAAAAGGTCCACGCTTTGGAAGCGAGTGAGGGAAATTTCATCTGCGGCGTTAGCAAGCAGAATCGCTAAATCTAGATCGTTCATCACTTGGCTTAATCTACCGACTGGATGGAGAGAATTAGTCTCCTAAAGGAATCTAGCCTCAGCTCCTGAAGTTTGCCCTCGGCCACCTGGTCATCCAGCGAACAATCTGGCGCCTCTTTCATGTGAGAGCAGCCCCTGGGGCATTTTTCTGCGGCAAGCGCCAAATCACTAAAGCCCTTGAGCACCCCGGCCGCATCTATCCCGCTGAGCCCAAAGGTCCTGATTCCCGGGGTATCGATCAGCCAACCGCCGTGAGCGTGAATCGCTTTGGCCGATGATGAGGTGTGCTTACCCCGCCCGGTAACTAAATTTACTTCGCCGGTTGGTCTTTGGTAATTTGGGGCTAATTGGTTAATCAGAGTGGTCTTGCCCACTCCCGAATGGCCGACAAATACCGTGGTGTGATTCTCGAGCAAGCTTGCCAGCCGGTCAATTTGCGGCTCATCGTTTCGGTATTTGATTATCTCCAAATCGAAGCCGCGAAAGTTTTGCAGGAACTCATCGGGGTCCTTGAGATCGCACTTGGTCATGACCAAAATCGGCTTTAGGCCGGCGTGATAACCGGCCACTAGATAGCGATCCACCAGCCGAGGTCTTGGCTCCGGGTTTTCGCTTGCCATCACAATCACTAATTGATCGGCGTTGGCAACAATGGTTTGCTCAGCCCCCTCACCATCTTCGGAGGTTCTAGTTAGCTGAGAACTCCTGGGTTCACGTCTAACGATCCTTGCAAGCGAGCCTTTATCTGATGAAACATCCCCATCAAGCGCCACTCGGTCGCAGGTTACGCAACCCTCTTTGCGCATATCCTTGGCAAGGGTTGCGAGCACTTCTATTCCACTATCTAATAGCACTCGATACCTTGCTAAATGAACCTCAAGGACCATGCCCACGGGAGCATTATCAAAATTGGGTCGCCGCTTGGTTCTGGGTCTAGAGCCCTTGGGGTTGGGCCTGACTCTGACATCGTCTTCGTCTAGGTCGTGGCGATTCTGCGGCTCATAAAGCCAGCTCACTCGATGCCCAGCATTTTTTCCCATAGCCCGACAAAATCCGGCATTGTCTTTTTGGTGGTTTGAATGTTTTCAACCTCAATACCCGATACCCGCAAGCCAATAACGGCTCCAGCGGTAGCCATCCGGTGATCTTCATAGCTTTGCCATTTCGCACCGTGCAGTAAACCCGGCTGAATTTGAATGCCATCGGGCAATTCGGAGGCATCGCCACCAATTCGATTAATCTCCGAGCAAAGCGCAAAGAGTCGATCGGTTTCATGACCTCGCAGGTGTGCTATCCCTGTGATGCTAGAGGGGGAATCGGCCAGAGTTGCCAAGGCCGCAATCACCGGGGCCAGCTCCCCACCGATTGATAAGTCAATGTCGATTCCAGATATTGATCCGCTTCCAGAAACTACCAGGTCGCCGTCTACGAGTTCGACCTCAGCGCCCATTCGGGGCAGGATGTTTCTAAACTCATCGCCTACTTGGGTCGTGCTCGCCGGCCAGTTTTTGATTCTCAGATTCCCACCAGCCACCAGTACAGCGGCCAAAAATGGCCCGGCGTTGGATAGATCGGGTTCAATGATTACTGTGCCACCAGAAACCAAGCCCGGCTCTACCCGCCAGGTGCGCTCATCAATTTGCTTGGCGTTCACGCCGCGGTTTCTTAGAACATCTAGAGTCATCTCGATGTGCGGTGCAGATGGAAGCTCGTTACCAACATGTCTCAGGGTTAGGCCCTTTTGGAAGCGAGCCGCCACAAGCAATAAGCCCGAGACGAACTGGCTGGATTTAGAAGCGTCAATTTCCAGTTCACCACCTCGCACGAATCCTGCCCCAAGAACGCGAAGCGGCAATGAATCAGTCTCCGATTCAACATCAACCCCTAGAGCCCGAAGGGAATCGATGGTGGTTTTCATTGGCCGCCTTCTTGCCCCAAGGTCACCATCAAACTGGGTTTCACCTTTGGCAAGAGCGGCCAATGGCGGCAAAAATCTCATTACCGTTCCGGCCAAGCCGCAATCAACTTTTGCTGGCCCTATAAGCTTTTTCGGGATGACCAAAAGGTCCTCACCCTGCCATTCAAACTTTGTGCCCAAGCCCTCTAATGCCTGAATCATCAGCAGGGTATCTCTGGATTTCAGTGGGGAAATTAGAGTGGTTGGGGTATCTGCTATCGCCGAGAGCACCAATTCTCGATTGGTGAGGGATTTAGAGCCGGGAAGCGAAATAGTTGAGTCCAGGCGCTTGCCCAAGGGCGCTTTCCAATATGAGTTCTCAGCTGTCATCAGCTCAAAGATACCCTAGCCAGGGGCCTCGAGCTAAAAGATACTCAATCTCAAAATGCTAGAATTCAGGATGACCGATACGCAACTAGAGCCGGAATCCGGGCTTAAATATCTTCCAATTTCTTTATTTGCCGCCGTCATGGGTTTTGCTGGCCTGGCAATCGCAACAAAAAAACTCGAAGAAATGTTCGAACTTTCAACCATCGGCTCAACCGCGCTGTTAGTTATATCTATTGCGATGTGGTTGGCAGTTTTTACTGCCTACGCGCTCAAAGCGCTGCGATATCCCGAGGCCGTGATTGAGGAACTGAACCACCCGGTCCGGCTGAGCTTTTTCCCAACCGCATCTATTGGATTATTGCTGATTGCCATCCCGATGGTTGAAATAAATGAGCTGATGGCTAATTTGATTTGGTGGATTGGTGCCATAGGCCAGCTCGGGCTAATGCTTCTTATCTTGGATCGCTGGATTCACCGTGAGCATTTTAAAGTTGAGCACAACTCCCCGGCCTGGTTCATCCCCGTGGTGGGGAACCTGCTGGTTCCTTTGGCCGGAGTTGAGCTCGGCTATGTCGCGCTTTCCTACTTCTTTTTTGCAATCGGAATATTCTTCTGGCTGCCGCTTTTGGCAATCAGTTTGAACCGCGCCTTCTTTTTTCCAGCGATACCTAAAAAACTATTGCCAACTCTGTTCATTCTGATTGCACCACCCGCGGTCGGTTTTTTAGCTTGGGTGAAGCTCCATCAGAATGAAATTGATGATTTTGCGGTGCTGATTTACTTTTTTGGCCTATTCACCACATTAATGCTGGTTTCACAGGCCAAGCGGTTTATGAATTTGGATTTTGGCCTGCCCTGGTGGGCTTTTACCTTCCCACTCACTGCGATAACGGTGGCGAGTTTCCGATTCTATGAACTTGTTCCGCAACTTCAGTATCAAATCATTGCTCTTTCGCTTTATGCGGTCACGGTGCTGGTTATTGCCATGGTTTTAATTGCGACGATATTTGCCTTTTGGCGCAGAGAAATTTGCGTTCCGGAGTAGCTAGATTGACGGTTAGACTCATTTTTAATGCCTAATGAAAAATCAGAGTCACTAGTCTTATTCGAGGTGCAAGCATTGCCCTTGATGCCACAGCTCTACGGAGCGGCACTTCGCTGGACCAGAAACCCATCGGATGCTGAGGATCTGGTTCAAGAAACTTTTGCTAAGGCCTTTAACGCTTGGGCTAAATTCGAGCAGGGCACCAACCTCAAAGCCTGGCTCTTTAGAATCATGACCAACACCCACATCAACCTTTATAACAAGCGCGGCCGAGATAAGGCCAAAACGGCCCTGGATGATTTAGAGGACTGGCAGGTGGGCCAGGGTGAGTCTTTGACCGCTACCAGATCAAAGTCTGCCGAGCTCGAAGCGCTGGATAACTTGCCGTCCCAGGTGATTCGGGATGCGCTGGATCAGATTCCAGAAGAATTTCGAATGGTGGTTTATTACGCGATTGTGGAGGGGCTTCCCTACGCTGAAATTGCGCAGGTTATGGAGACACCGGTGGGCACCGTAATGTCTAGACTTCACCGAGGGAAGAAATTACTAAAAACATTGTTGTCTGAATATGCCTTGCAAGAAGGCTATGGATTAGAAAAAGGAGCCAAACTCGAATGAAGCAGGTAGATTGCGACGAAGTTAAACGCAACGTTCACGAGTATATCCACTCAGAGTTGATGGATTTGGAACTCAATTCTCATGCGAGCCATCTTGCAAACTGTGATTCTTGTGAAGATCACTACGACATCGAGGTCGTTCTGAACCAGGTGATTTTGCGGTCTTGCGACGAAGTTCCGACCAAGGAATTGGCTGAGCGCGTGATGAATCGCTTGATGCAGATTCAGACCAACTCTTAGTCGCTGGGTTCCGCAAGCCCCAACCAGTCAAACCAGCCTCTATTTAGCACAAGCCAAGCAATTAGACCGTAGCCCACCTGGCCGGGGAGTCTCCTCTGGTGACTTTGCACCTCGCCCAACCACCCCTCGTGATCGCGAAGCGGCTTAAAACAATCCACAAAAATTATGCCCCTGCGCTTCACTACGTCTTCAAAGCCGGCGCAAAGGTGCTCTAACTCGTGATCAAACTCGGTCACTCCGGTTGGAGCCGGCCCCACGACAAAAATCTTTACCCCTTCGCGCATCGCGTCATCCAGAAGTGATGCCAGGTTGAGCCTTGACCGAGAGATTGTGATTGCCGCCGATATATCCGCAGCGCTCAGCGCTAAGACCAGGTAGTTTTCGCTCTCCGGAGTGAAGCGAAGCATCGCTTCTGATCTCCAGCGCTCCAATAATTTACTGGTAGTTTCGCCGACCATGGCCAGTGGAAAAAAAGCAACATCCTCACCCTGCGGCAGCCTAGCCTGAACCCTACCGAGCCAACCTAGGCCCTTAGGGTCGCCAGCACCGGTGAGGAGTTCATCACCGAGCACCACCACCCTTAGGGAACGCAATGTTGCTAGGCCCCGAAGGCTCGCTGAATCAAATCAGCTTGCTCGGTCGCATGCCGCTTTGCCGAGCCAGAGGCCGGCGAAGCTGAGGCTGGACGAGAGATTGCACGAAGGTTGAGTCCGTACCTGGGCATAAATAGCCCCATATAGGTCCAAGGACCTTGGTTTACGGGCTCATCTTGCACCCAGATCAATTCGGCATTTGGGAATTGCCCGACCGCTTGACGCATCTCTTCAACCGGAGTCGGGTAAAGCTGCTCAATTCTTATAATCGCGGTGTGGCCATCATTTCGCTTTTGGCTTTCTGCCAAAAGATCCCAATAAATTTTTCCAGAACAGAATAAGACGCGCTTGACGCTGTTTGGATCCAGACCCTGCTCGTCATTAATCAGCGGCCTAAACGAGCCGTTGGTGAAATCCTCCACCGAAGATGATGCCGCCTTAAGGCGCAGCATAGATTTGGGTGTGAAGACGATCAGAGGCCTTTTCGGGTTGGTGTAAGCCTGGCGTCTCAACAAATGAAAATGCGAAGCCGGGGTTGAAGGCTGCGCCACGGTCATATTATTTTCGGCACAAAGCTGCAAGAAACGCTCAATCCTTGCGGATGAGTGGTCTGGGCCCTGGCCCTCGTAGCCGTGAGGCAAGAGTAATACCAAAGAGGAGCGTTGCCCCCATTTTTGCTCCGCCGAGGAGATGAATTGATCCAAAACGATTTGGGCGCCATTCACAAAATCACCGAACTGGGCTTCCCAGAGGGTTAGGGTTTCAGGCTCTTCAACCGAATAACCGTATTCAAATCCCATAGTCGCATATTCGCTCAGCAGAGAGTTATAGACATCGAATCGAGCTTGATTCTCCGAAATGTATTTCAGCGGAGTCCATTCTTGACCGGTTTCGCGGTCGTGGATAACCGAGTGCCTTTGAACAAAGGTACCGCGGCGCGAGTCTTGACCTACAAGGCGGACGTTGATCCCCTCTAATAAGAGCGACCCAAACGCCATCAATTCGCCAAAACCCCAATCGATGCCGCCGCCGCGACTCATCTCTTGGCGCTTTTGCAATAGTTGAGACAGCTTGGGATGAGCAGTGAAGCCTTCTGGCTGGTTCGCGTGAGCGTTACCTATTGCGTCAACTATCTCTTTGGCTATTGCGGTTGGCCTGAGAAGTTCTTGTTTCTCGCTTGCGGTGGTTCCGATACCTTGTGGGCGAGTCAGAAGCGGAGCCGGTTGGGACATCGCTTCGTGAACATCAACAAAAGCCTGTTCCAGTGTTTTCTGGAAAGAAGCGTTGGCTTGGTCAAACTCTTCCTGAGATATATCCCCGCGACCAATCAGATTTTCCATGTAAAGAGTCCTGACGCTGCGCTTGGCCTCCACCAAGTTATACATCAGCGGCTGAGTCATCGAAGGGTCATCCCCTTCATTATGGCCGCGCCTGCGGTAGCAAACTATGTCAATTACGACATCTTTTTGAAAGTCTCGGCGGTATTCAAAAGCGAGCTTTGAGACTCTTACCACTGCCTCTGGGTCGTCACCATTGACGTGGAAAATTGGAGCTTGAATGCTCTTTGCGATATCCGTTGAGTAAACCGAAGATCTGGCATCCTTTGGCAAAGTGGTGAAACCAACCTGGTTATTGATCACGATGTGGATTGTTCCACCGACTGTATAGGCCTCCAGCTGCGACATGTTTAGCGTTTCTGGAACCACGCCCTGCCCGGCAAATGCCGCATCTCCGTGAATTAGCACCGGAACCACCGGATAATTATCGGGATTACCCATTCGATCCTGCTTGGCCCTAACAATCCCCTCGAGCACCGGATTCACGGCTTCTAGGTGAGAGGGGTTAGCAGCTAGCGAGACCTTGATTTGAGCGCCATGTCCCGAGGTGAAAACCCCTTCGTTCCCGAGGTGATATTTGACATCGCCTGAGCCTTGAACGCTCTTTAGGTCCAAGGATCCTTCAAACTCGCGGAACACTTGTCCGTAGGTCTTTCCTGCAATGTTGGTGAGAACGTTTAGTCTGCCGCGGTGGGCCATGCCGATGGCAACTTCACTCAGTTGCGAATCAGCCGCCTGCTGCAAAATTTCATCCAGAGCCGCTATTAGTGATTCACTGCCTTCTAGAGAGAATCGCTTTTGACCCACGAATTTTGTTTGCAAAAAGGTCTCAAAGGCCTCGGCCTCGTTGAGCTTATTCAAAATTCGGAATTGTTCATCCTTGCTGGGCTTTTCATACGGGCGCTCGATCTGATTTTGAAACCACTGCCTCTCCACGGGGTTTTGGATGTGCATATATTCCACACCTATGGTGCGGCAGTAGCTATCACGCAAAATACCAAGCACGTTGCGAAACTTGGCCTTGGATCGGCCACCAAAGCCGCCTGTCTTAAAGGTTCGATCTAGGTCCCAAAGGCTGAGCCCATAGCTTCTGATGTCCAGGTCCGCATGCCAACGTTGGACATAGGCGAGTGGGTCAATATCTGCAATCAGGTGCCCGCGCACTCTAAATGCGTTGATGTATTCTTGAATTCTGGTGTTTTTACCAGATTGGTCAGCAAGGTCCCAGTGGAAATCGCTAACCCATATCACAGGCGTGTAGGGTATGCGCATATCCGAGTAGATATTCTCGTAGAAGCTTCGTTCGCCAAGTAGCAGCCCATTCACAATCTTGAGAAACTCGCCAGATCCAGCACCTTGAATCACACGGTGATCGTAGGTTGAGGTGAGGGTGAGAATCTTGCCGATTCCCTGATGAGCCAGGACCTCTTCAGCCATGCCTTGGTATTGCGCCGGATAATCCAGTGCTCCGACCCCGACTATGCAGCCCTGACCTTTTGTGAGCCTTGGAACCGAGTGCACGGTGCCGATTCCACCAGGGTTTGTAAGTGAAATAGTGGTGCCAGCAAAATCCTCGGCTGTGAGCTTATTGTCCCTAGCTTTTTTCACAAGCGCCTCATAGGCGAAGAGGAATTCTGAGAAGTTAAGCTGCTGAGCTCGCTTGATGTTTGGAACTAGCAGTGCTCGCGATCCATCCGGCTTTGGGATGTCGATTGCGAGGCCAAAGTTGATATTGGCCGGGGAAATAAGAGCTGGTTTGCCATCGACCTCATCGTAAAAAACGTTCTGGCTTGGAAACTCCTTTAGTGCCTGAACCACTGCATAACCAATTAGGTGCGTGAAAGAGATTTTGCCACCGCGAGTGCGCTTTAGGTGGGAATTGATGACGATGCGGTTATCGATCATGGCTTTTGCCGCTACCTGGCGAACGCTAGTTGCGGTTGGCATCGTAAGCGAGGCATCCATGTTGGTTGCCAAAGTTTTGGACATTCCACGCAGGATTGTTATCTCTGGTTCGTCACTTAGTTGCTCGATGACAAGTGGAATCGTCCCGGTAGCTGGAAGATTGGCTGGGACCGGAGTGGGTTTTGGGGGTTCATCGGTGGTCTTTGCCACCGGAATTGTGATTGCCTCGGTTGGCGGGGCGGGAGCGTCGGCATCAAATGCCTGAACAACGGTTGAGTCGGTGTTGATAATGGTTATCGATCCAGTAACTGGTTCAACAGAATCAAAGCCATCAGTCGTTGGTGGTGCGGGGGAGCCCGCTTTGAGATCCCCTTGAGCTAGGTGGTACCGCTCTAGTATTTGCCACCAGGATTTATCTACCGACTCGGGGTTCACTAGCCACTGGCCATACATCTCGGCAACTAACCACTCGTTGGCGCCGAAATCTGATGGTGAATTGTGACTGTCGTTATCCGACAAGGCTGCCCCTTTGAACGAAACCTCTTACAAAATCACTTCGAGTCTAATGCTTTAGAGAGCTATAGTAAGTGCACTAATGGAGCACGATAAACCTAAGACCACAAAGGCAAGCGCGTGAGCGACTACCTTCTTCTAGCCGTGGGTCTGGCACTAATCTTTGGCACTGGCTTATTCGTGGCAAGTGAATTTTCCCTAATCAACCTAGAGCGAATTGAACTTGAATCCCGCCGAGAAGATGGCGAAAAGGGCTTGGATCTGCCAATCGCCGCCCTAATTAAGACTTCCACGCACCTTTCTGCGGCCCAGCTGGGAATCACACTGACCACGCTTTTAACAGGGTTCGTGGCGGAGCCATCGCTCTCGAGGCTGCTCAGTCCTTGGCTCAGCAGCTTCGGGCTCGAAAAGGGGGCGATTTCGGCAATTGCTTTGGTTTTGGCTATGACTATCGCCACAATATTTTCTTTTTTGATCGGAGAATTGGTGCCAAAAAATATGGCGCTTAGTGAGCCACTCAGAGTTCTAAAACTGGTGGTTCGTTTTCAAACCGGTTTTACTTGGGTGTTCGGACCGATTGTGAAAGTCCTCAACGACAACGGAAATTGGTTGGTTCGAAAATTCGGGGTGGAGCCTAGAGAAGAACTATCTAGCGCTAGGACGGCTCAAGAATTAGCCTCCTTGGTCAGAAGAAGCGCTCATCTAGGGTCCTTAGAAAAAGACACGGCGCAGCTTTTAGAAAAGACCATTTCAATGTCAACCTTGGTGGCCAGCGACATCATGACCCCGCGCCCGAAAATGTATTCTTTGGAGCGCAATCAAAGCGCCCAAGACATAGTTCTTCTAGCTAAATCCACTGGCCATTCGAGATTCCCAGTAACCGGGGAGGATTCCGATGACATAGTGGGTGTCGTTCACCTAAAGCGCGCCGTATCGGTGCCCCACGCCAGGCGAGATCAGGTCCCAGTGAGTGCCTTGATGATTGATCCGATTCGGGTACCGGAAACCATGTCTCTAGACCGACTCATTCTGCAATTGCGGGGTCGAGGGCTGCAGTTTGGAATTGTGGTTGATGAATATGGCGGCACCGCGGGAATTGCGACTTTGGAAGATGCGGTAGAGGAATTGGTCGGCGAGCTAGCTGATGAGCATGACCGCTCGAGAAGTGGTATTTCTCGGTACGAGAATGGCTCAATGACCTTTAGCGGACTAACCAGACCACTAGAGCTTGCCGAGTTCGGGGTGCTGGTCGCAGAAAACGATGATTACGACACAGTGGCGGGCTTCTTGATGGCGGAACTTGGCGAAATTCCCGAGGTTGGGAATCAGGTTGAGATTGCCGCTGGAGTGCTGAGCGTTTTGCGGATGGATGGGCGCCGGGTGGATCAAGTGAAATTCACGCCAGTGGATCCAAACCTCGAAGTGGATAGCGAATGAGTGATCTGATCGGGCTGGTTTGGCTAGTGGTTTTACTTGCTAGTAATGCATTTTTTGTCGGCGCCGAATTTGCGGTCATTTCAGCTCGTCGTGCGCAGATTGAACCCCTGGCCGAGGCTGGCAATAGGGCGGCAAAGATAACCCTTAGGGCAATGGAGCAGGTCTCACTAATGCTCGCGACAGCTCAGCTGGGAATCACGGTTTCATCGCTTCTGATTTTGGTTATTGCCGAGCCCGCAATTCACCACCTGCTTGAAATACCGTTTTCCGCCATCGGCCTAAGCTACGCGGCCGCCTCGGTGACCTCTTTCATAATTGCGCTTTTGATAGTCACTTATCTTCACGTGGTGCTGGGGGAGATGCTTCCCAAAAACTTAGCCATCTCCGTTCCCACCAGGGCCTCTTTGCTTTTGACGCCAATTCTCTACTTCATCTCCCAGCTAGTGAAGCCGCTAGTTTGGTTCATGAACACCATCTCGAACGGAATCCTCAGGCTCTTCGGCTTTGAACCAAAAAATGAGGCGGATAGTGCCTTCACGCTTGAAGAAGTGGGAGATATTGTCACTGAATCAACCCGCGAGGGAATGCTTTCTGATGGCTCGGGTGCAATTTCAAAGGCCTTCGAATTCACTGAAAAGATAGTTGTTGACATCGCGGTTCCAATTGAAAACCTGATCACCTTAGAAATCGGGACAACGGCAACAACGCTCCAGGCGATGGTCGCTGGGCACGGTTTCAGTCGCTACCCGGTGATCGATAAGAATCAAGAAATCATTGGCTATTGGCACCTAAAAGACGCTCTCGCGGAATCCGCATCCCAGATGGAGTTACCTCTTCCAACAAAAAAACTGCGCGCCATGATCTCAATCCCCGAAACTTTGGATCTAGAGGATGCGCTGGCGCAAATGCGCAAGGCAGGTGCCCATATCGCTAGGAGCTTTTCGGCCAACGGGTCTATCGTGGGGTGTCTATTTTTAGAAGATATCATCGAAGAATTGGTTGGCGAAATCGAAGACGTGACCAGGCGCTAGGCTCCGCTTTTTTTCCCAAAATTTATTAATGGTTTACGGCGCACTTTTTAAAAATTAGGCCGCCGGCCACTTTCCACGTTCGTACTGGGATGGCCAGCTGATATCTTCGCCCAGCTCGTGGGCAGCCCGAAGAGCAAAATAGGGGTCTCTCAGGAACTGTCTGCCAACCATCGCAATGTCCACCTCGCCCGAGGCGACAATCGCCTCTGCTTGCTGAGCATCGGTTATCTGACCCACCGCAATCACATCGGCTTTGGTGGCCCGTTTCGCGCTTTTAGCAAAATCCACCTGGTAGCCGGGGCCGGTGGGAATCTTGACCCCGGTGATCAACCCACCGGAAGAAAGATCAAATAGGTCAACACCCAATTCTTTGCACCAAGTAGCTACTTGGTTAGTTTGAGCTTGGTCCCAGCCGCCTTCAACATAATCTGTTGCGCTAAAACGAATCATCAGTGGCATACCCTCTGGAATTACCGACCTGATTGCCTGCACTATTTCGGTCAGGAACCTGGCTCGATTTTCAAGACTGCCACCATATTCATCTTGGCGCTTATTGGAAATAGGAGATAGAAACTGGTGAATTAGGTAGCCGTGGGCGGCGTGAATTTCCAGTGCGTCAAAACCGGCCAAAACCGCATTCTTAGCGGCATTGGCAAAGTCTTCAACAAGACCAGGTATCTCTTGTGCGGTCAGCATTCTTGGGGCGGCGTAGCCCTCAAAAGCAACATCGGTCGCCGAATATGTTTGCCAGCCTCCCTCACTTGGACCAATGGACTTATTACCCTGGCCCATTGAGGCCTTGCGTCCAGCATGGGCGAGCTGAATCGCGCTTTTGGAGCCTTGCTCGCGTATAAAGTTTGTGATTTCCTTCCAGGCCCCAACCTGCTCTTGGTTCCATATCCCCGGACACCAAAGACTGATTCTTCCCTCTGGGTTCACCGCGCTGGCTTCGGCCATCACTAGCCCAGAACCACCAACCGCTCTGGACCCTAAATGAACCAGGTGCCACTGGCCAACGACCCCGTCTTCTTGCATGCACGAATACATGCACATGGGCGAGACCCAGAGGCGATTTCTAATCTCTAGTTCGCGAATTTTTATGGGAGTGAAAAGTTTGCTCATTGGGGTAATTTCTCTAACTTTGGATTGGCTAGGACGATAAACAGACCCAGCACCACTCCCCAGCCTATTGCCACATCAAGGGTAAAGAAATTCGTTAGTAATCCGATTATCGAAGGACCCGCCAAGCCGCCGATGTAGGTAATGCCAACCACTCTGGCCATGTTCCGACCCGAGTGGCTCGCTTCACCGATTTCACCTGCTGCTGCAAATAGCTGCGGAACAACCCCCGAGATCCCCAAGCCCAAAAGGAACCACAGGGCGATTGAGACCCAGGGGCTTGGGGCAAACGCCTGGGCTAAAATTGCAATCGCGGCCATCACAGAACCCCATTTGATGACGAATCCTCGACCTTGTTTTTCCACTATTCGGTCGATAAAAATGCGCCCAAGAATCATGCCAACATTAAAAGCAACTAACCCCATGGTGGCAGCGGCAAGGCTTAGGTCTTGGATGTCAATTAGATAAAGTGCCGACCAGTCGTGAGCGATTCCCTCGATGATCGCACCCGAAGCAGCCATTAGCCCGGCAAGTATTACAAAGCCGAAAACCCTACGGTTTGCCTTTGTTGAGATCTTATTTTCCGCCTTCTGGGTCTTTTGCGCATTTGGATTATTGGGCAAAAGCCAACTTGCAATTACGAGTCCGATCAGAGCAAGTGTTCCACCAGCCACCGGCAGGGTTTGACTCTGGGACAACCCGGCTTGAATCGTCAGGAATCCAATACCGGCTCCGACCAATCCACCCACTGACCAGAAGAGGTGGAAAAAAGTGAAGATTGGCCGATTATTGGCTTTTTCGACCTGCAGAGCCGCTGCGTTCATGGGCACATCAATCCCGGCTAGTCCAAAACCAATTCCGATAACCGCCAAGCCGAGCCAAAATGATGTTTCCGCGTATGCGGGACCAAATAGAGACAGGCCAATCGCCACGCTCCCGATTCTGGCGGTGGTTTTGGCTCCTATGTGGTCGATCATCCAGCCCGCGAGTTGCATTGCCGCGAACCCACCGAGCCCCGAGAGCATGAGCAAAAGACCGAGAGTCGAGTAATCGATGCCCACGGTTTTCAGTACTAATGGGATATGCACGGCCCAGAGTGCCAAAGCGCTGCCACCAGACAGAAAAAAGAAGCAGACGGCAATTTTGGGTTTCAATAAGCTCACGCCGCTATGTTAGGGCTCTAATAGAGCCTTTAGTTCTTTACTGACAGCTTCAATTTCAATTAAGAAGCCATCGTGTCCATATTCGCTGGAAATAACCTTTAGTCCCCCGCCTACCAATTGCCCTGAAATTCCCGCCGCAATGAGTTCTTGACCGCTAACCGGGAAAAGCCGATCGCTATCCACCCCCAAAACTAAGGTGGGGCAGGTAATTTTCGCAAGCGCGAGTTCGGTGGACTCTCGCCCTCTAGCGACATCGTGGGAGTTCATAGCGCTCACCAGGGTGATGTAGCTATTGGCATCAAAGCGACGAACGAACTTATTTCCGTGAAAATCTAAGTAGCTCTCAACCGCATATTTTCCGGCATCGTTTATCGGGCTTACTTTCGACTGCCAGCTTCTCCCAAAGCGCTCATTGAGCTCCTTGGGGGAGCGGTAGTTCAAAAGTGCCATGCGCCTGGCCAATGCCAGCCCTTTGTGTGGTCCAAATCCCGGCTTGGCTTGGTAATAATGCCCATCCTTGAAATTTGCATCCGATCGAATTGCCTCAAGCTGAACGGTGTTGAGCGCAATCTGATCAGCTGTTGCATAGGGCGGTGCTGCAAGAAGCGCGAGTCTTTCAAGCGAGCCGGGGTTGGTGATTGCCATTTCTAGAGCGTGCATGCCGGCCATCGAGCCTCCGATAATGGCAAACCACTTATTGATTCCTAGTTGACTTCCAAGCTCAACAAAAGCATCCGCCTGATCGCGAATTGTGAGCCATGGAAAATCGGAACCGTATTCAATTCCTTTGGGGTTTAGCGATGCTGGCCCGGTGGAACCTTGACAGCCACCTAAAACATTTGGCGTGATTACAAAAAACCGATTTGTGTCAACTGCAAGTCCCGGGCCAATCAGGCCATTCCACCAACCTGCCGTGAGGTGACCGGGGCCCGAAGCTCCCGAGGTGTGGCTGTCTCCGGTTAGGGCGTGCAGTACCAGGACCGCGTTTGATTTATCGGGGCTTAGCTCCCCCCAGCTCTCATAGGCTAGGCGCGCTCTTTGAAGCACTTGGCCCGATTCGAGCTGGATGTCGAACACCTTGGAGAACTTCCGGTCGCCCAATTCATCCCCGGCCATAAAGGCCCCGGAGGCCGGGGGTCTTCCAACTAGCTGACGACGCTGCTGCTCGGTAATAAATTCCGAGGGAGCAGAGTCTTCAGATATCTGGAAATCCATTACTTGGCAGCCGCAAAGCCTTTCTGCAGATCAATAATCAGATCGTCATAGGTTTCGAGCCCTATTGAAAGCCTGACCATCCCGGTTGTTACACCCGATGAGGCAAGATCCTCGGGTGAAAGCTGAGAGTGGGTGGTCGAAGCCGGGTGAATCACCAGTGAGCGAACGTCTCCGATGTTGGCAACGTGACTGAATAGCTCCAGGCCCTCAACGAACTTGATCCCGGAGTCAACGCCTCCAGCGATTTCGAACGAGACAATGGCACCGGCACCCTTTGGAGAGTAAAGTTTTTGAGCCTCGTGGTAGGGGCTTGATTCAAGACCTGCGAAGTTGACGCTCAAAACCTGAGGCTGAGCTTCGAGCCACTTGGCAACTTTGGTCGCGTTCTCAACATGACGCTCCATTCTGAGGCTCAAAGTCTCAATGCCTTGAATCAGCGAGAAGGCCGTGTCAGGAGACACCGCAGCACCAATATCGCGCAGTAGCTGCACGCGGGCCTTGATTATGTAGGCAATTCCATCGCCTAGTGCCTCGGTGTAGACCACGCCGTGGTAGCTAGGGTCTGGCTTTGTTAGCCCTGGGAACTTATCGGATTTGGACCATTCAAACTTGCCGCCATCGACAATTGCGCCAGCAACTACTGTGCCGTGGCCACCCAGGAACTTGGTAGCGGAGTGCACAACTATATCAGCGCCAAACTCGAAAGGCTTCACTAGATACGGGGTAGCTACCGTGTTATCAACAATCAGCGGTATGCCGTTTTTATGAGCCAGATCCGCAACCTTACGGATGTCAAGTATCGAGACCTTAGGGTTTCCGATGGTCTCCGCAAATAAAAGCTTGGTGTTGGGCCTGATGGCGGCCTGCCACTGAGCCTCGTCATCTTGGTCTGTGACAAAAGTGGCCTCGATGCCGATTTTCTTCAAGGTGTATTTGAAAAGGTTGTAGGTGCCGCCATAAAGTTGCGCGCTTGCCACGATGTGATCGCCGGCTTCTGCAATGTTCAGAACTGCAAAGGTGGTGGCGGATTGGCCAGAGGCCAGTAGGAGTGCAGCGGTGCCGCCCTCTAGAGCTGCAATGCGCTTTTCAGCAACATCCTGGGTTGGGTTCATGATGCGGGTGTAAATGTTTCCAAATTCGGCCAGACCGAATAGCTTTCTGGCGTGCTCAGCAGAATTGAATGTGTAGGCGGTGGTCTTATAGATCGGAACCGCTCTGGCGTTGGTGGCAGGGTCACTAACTGCGCCAGCGTGAATCTGAGTGGTTTCAAAGCCCCAGTTTGGGTTAGTGGTCATTGTCTTATTCCTCATATTTTGGTTTTGCTTTGTGGAAATCTCTAGGGCAACTATGAACTAGTGCAGCGCAAGGGTCAATCCACTTGGTAACTAGGGGTAACTTTAGCTCAAATGCGCAAGTGCCAACCCGGCCAGAAGGCTCGCGCATAGGGGCAGCACCGAGTCGTCAAACTGAGCCTTAGTGCTGTGGTTTGTGGGGGCGGTTGTGGGGTCAATTTTTGGCGGACAGGCCCCAACAAAAACAAAGGCCCCGGGAACCTGATCCACAATCGAAGCAAAATCCTCACCCCCGGCCATCGGGGTTGGCATTATTTGATAGCCGGCTTCACCCACAAGTTCTTTGGCAACCTTCTCTACAACCTCTATGGCTTTTTGGTCATTCATCAAAACCTTGGTGGCTCTAGAGAATTCGACAGTTGCGGTCACACCATAAGTTTTGGCAATTGAGTGGATTAGCTCGGGAACCAATTGGTGAAGCAATTGGGTGTTTCGCTTAGAAAAGGTGCGCACTGTCGCGCCAAAACTCGCAGAATCTGGAATCACGTTGGTGGTGGCAATATCTCCCGCTCTAATCCAACCGACATTGAGAATAACCGGATCAAATTGGTCAAAACGCTTATTCAGCATCACCTGCAGTGCGGAAATAGCTTCCGACATTGGGGTTATTGGATCTTTTGAAAGCCAGGGCATTGAGCCGTGGCCACCAGCACCAAAAAAAGTCACATCCAAATCTCCGGCGCTCGCCATCATTGGCCCAGCCTTTGAGGTTATTACCCCAAGCGGCAGGGAGGTGAAAACGTGCAGGCCGTAGGCTGCGATCGGGCGCTCGCCGCTCAGCTCTAAGAACCCTTCTTCAATCATGATGTCGGCCCCATGGTGGCCCTCTTCGCCAGGTTGGAACCAAATTAGAACATTGCCCTTCAGGTTTTCTTTTTCATCAAATAACAGCCGCGCTGCTCCAACGGCTGCGGCCATGTGTAGATCGTGACCGCAGGCGTGCATAAAACCATTTGTAGATGCAAAATCCAGCCCGGTTTCTTCTTTTACGCTCAGGGCATCCATGTCGGCTCGAAGCAGGATTGTTGGCCCGGGTTTGCCGCCTCGAATCAAAAGCCCAATCGAATTGAGGTCTTTACCCAAAGTTATTTCACCGAGATTACCTACTTCTTCTAGGATCTTTGCCTGAGTTTTAGTCAGTTTCAGGGCAAACTCCGGTATCTGATGCAAGTCTCTGCGGAGCCTTACTAGCTCGTCTTTTAGGTTTTGGGCACTTAGCAACAGCTCTTGATTTGTGGGCATTTGGGCTCCTTTTCACCTTTACTTATCTTTGCACTTTTACTATTGGGTTATGTTCTTCAATCAAATGCACACTCGTTGGCAAGAGTTACTGGCTCCGCAGGCTGAGTTACTCGCGGAGATTGAAGCCAAGGTGATGGCGGATCCGGACTCAATTCCGCAAGCCCAGCTCATCATGAGGGCGTTCCAGCTGCCGCCAGAGGATTATCGAGTTTTGATTGTCGGTCAGGACCCATACCCCAACCCACTCCACGCAACGGGCTTGGCTTTTGTGGTGCCGCCGGGCACTCACCCGCTTCCGCCAACTTTGGCGAATATATTTCGGGAGCTAAGAAGCGATTTGGGCGAGTTTATGGTCAAAACCGGAGACATCTCTGCCTGGTCCAATAGGGGAGTGATGTTATTAAATCGGCATTTGACCACCAAGAGTCAAAACTCTGCGAGCCATTTGTTATTCGGGTGGGATAAGTTCACCACCTCAGCTGTGTCGGCTCTGCAAAACGTCCGCGGCGAGAAGCTGGTTGCAATTCTTTGGGGCCTCAGGGCCCAACAGCTGAAGCCGCAATTATCGACTGCAACGCTTTTACAAAGTGCGCACCCCTCGCCACTTTCTAGTTATCGAGGTTTTTTTGGTTCAAAACCTTTTTCTCAAACCAATCAGGCGTTGATTGGCATGGGGGAGGCCCCGATTGACTGGAGCGCTTAGCCCAAGCAGTTGCTAGCTTTTAGCTACCCTTACCTCGCGCATTCTGGAATTTAAGATCTCAAGTGCTTTAGAACCTAGACCCTGACTGGTAATCAAAACATCGGCCGCTTCGAAGTTTGCAAAAGATGAAAAACCCCGAATTCCCCACTTGGTGTGATCCGCCATTATTACTTTCAAACTAGCGTGCCGCATTACTTCACGGTTGGTTTCTGACTCCACCAAATTGGGAGAGGAAAAACCAAACTCGCTATCGATGCCGTGGGTCCCCATGAAAACTATGTCTAGGTTAAAGCGTGCAAATACTTCGGCGGTTAAGTGGCCGACCAAAGAATCGGTGGGGGTTCTAACCCCTCCGGCCAGCACTACGATTTGGTCAGATTTGGGGCTTTGGGCAAAAAGGTCTGAGATAGGAACCGAGTTGGTCACGATGGTGAGCGAGGGCAGATCAACCAGCTTCTTGGCCAGGGCATAAACCGAGCTGCCACCCATCAGTGCGATGGCCTGACCGGGCCGAATCATCGAGCTGGCCATATCGGCCATTGCGCCCTTGGCGAGCTGTTCCTTTTTGGAATTAATAGAAAAAGGTGGCTCGAGGGTGGATGAAAGCGAGTTCGTAGTTACGCCACCGTGGACTTTATCCACTAATCCTTGTTCGGCAAGTGACTCCACATCGCGCCTAATAGTGACTTCGGAAACTTCAAGGGCTGCCGCTAAATCTGAGATGCGGGTGGCTCCCAGAGAGCCAACCTCCTCGAGGATGCGTTTCTTTCTTTGAGCAGCTAACAAATCGGCCCCTTAGCCTTGTGAATGACTCAAGATTATGGCTAATTCTGGGATTCTTTTTTATTTCTAACTAACAAAATGATTTCTTTTGTCGTTTTTAGTTCGAAATCGTTGGTTTGAAGATAGATTCATAATTCCAAATTACGAAACTAAAACCGCCTCTAATTAATCTGGCTACAGGCCCATTTCACAAACCAGAATAATTTCCAATAAGTGCAGGAATAACACTTTCAGGTTAACCAAAAAGAAGGTTCGAATTGTTAGAGCAAGGTTTTCACCACCTGCACCAAGATGGCGTTAGTTTGCTGCTTGACCTTTCGGAGCAAAAGGTGCAACTGATGCACTTTGGCCGCGCGCTTGGCCGAGTCGATTCCATAAAAGACTGGCAACTTAGCCAGCAAGAGCCGGTTGCCCACGCCGAGCTAGACGAACCAATTTGGCCGGGACTCTATCGTGAGAATTCAAGGGGAAACATTGGTCGCCCAGCTTTATTAGGCCACCGATCCGGCCTCGATTGGTCGCCGAAGTTCTTATTGATGCGGGTTGACAAAGCTGAAACCTTTCTAACCGCGGTTTCGCAAGACATGCAGGCGGGTCTTGAAATAACCAGCAAGTTTGAGTTTGTCGGAGCCGGTGTGCTGGAGATTTCCCAAACCCTCAAAAACATCGGGGCTGCTGATTATTTTCTGGATGATTTGAGCGTCATCTTGCCACTTCCAGACCAGGTTTCCGAGTCTATGGATTTTGCAGGCAGATGGGTCAAAGAGCGTCAACCTCAACGCAGGCAGATTCAACCAGGGATGCAAGTGCGCGAGGTTCGCGAGGGTAGATCAAGTCACGACTACACAATCATTCAAATGGCCATGACCCAGGGCGCCAATTACCAGCAGGGTGAGATTTGGTCAATGGGACTAATGTTCTCCGGTAACTCTCGGCACTTTATAGAACGTCAACAATCTGGTAGAACTTTTCTTGCCGCAGGGGAGCTATTGCTACCTGGCGAGGTCATTCTGAAACCCGGTGAGAGCTACAACGCACCGAGTGTTGCCGCCAGCTATTCCGCAAACGGCTTCGACGAACTCACAAACCGCCACTATGACTGGCTTCGCTCTAGGCCAAAGCATCCGAAAAGACCAAGACCTTTGACCTTGAATGTTTGGGAAGCGGTCTATTTTGACCATAATCTAGAAAAACTCTCAGAGCTTGCGGATGTGGCCAAACAAATTGGTGTTGAGCGCTTTGTTCTCGACGATGGTTGGTTTGGCTCGCGCCGAAATGACACTCTTGGGCTAGGTGACTGGGTCGTATCTAAAGAGGTTTGGCCAAACGGCCTGGGTCCGCTAATTGAAAAAGTAAAAAGCTGCGGCATGGAGTTTGGTCTTTGGTTTGAGGGCGAGATGGTGAACCCGGATTCTGATCTTTACCGCGAGCACCCTGATTGGATTCTCAAAATTGGCGATCGAGTGCCTCCTTTGGGAAGGTTGCAGCATGTTTTGGACATCACCAACCCCGATGCTTTCGAGCACGTTCTAAACCAGACCGATGCGGTTTTGAATCAATATGAAATTTCTTATATCAAATGGGATCACAATAAATTTTTGATCGAACCGGGCCACCAGGGTAAAGCTGCGGTTCGCGAGCAGACACTGGCTATTTACAGACTCTTTGATGAGCTCAAATCAAGGCACCCCGGTTTGGAAATCGAAAGCTGCTCCTCGGGCGGTGGCAGGGTCGATCTTGGGATGGTGAGCCATGCCGACCGGTTCTGGACTTCGGATTGCAATGACGCTTTAGAGCGGCAATACATCCAGCGCTACACCCAGTTCGCGATTCCACCGGAATTACTTGGCAGCCATATTGGTCCAACGCATTCCCACACCACCGGGCGGACTCACGACCTATCTTTTAGGGCAATCACCGCGCTGTTTGGTCATGCGGGTCTCGAGTGGGATTTGACTCAGACCACCAATCAGGAGCGCGAAGTTCTTAAGACCTGGGCTAACTACTACAAAACAAATCGCGAACTATTGCATACCGGCACCGTGGTCCGAGTGGACCAACAAGACGATGCGGTGTTTGTGCACGGAGTAGTTTCTAAAGACAAGACAAAGGGCATCTTCGCTTGGGTCACCCTGTCGGGACAGGCAGGATCGCGTCCCAACGCGATTCGGTTCGAGGGCCTAGATCACAACAAGAAGTATCATCTAAAAGCCGTTTATCCAGCCGGCGAGCCGCGCTGGCAGCAGCGGGCTGCGCCCGGCTGGCTGTCGGGCGTTACCCTTTCGGGCGCAGCGCTTATTGGAACGGGTGTGAGAGCACCAATTGTTTACCCAGAACAGGCACTCCTAATAGAAATAGAGGCAATCTAATGCTCGATCACTCAAAGCTGTATTTTGGTGGCGATTACAACCCGGAGCAGTGGCCTAAAGAGGTCTGGGCAGAGGATATTGCGCTGATGCAAAAAGCCAATGTCAACTTGGTTTCTTTGGGGATTTTCTCCTGGGCAAAGATTGAGCAATCCGAAGGGGTTTACACCTTTGATTGGCTAGATGAAATTATGGACATGTTGCACCAAGGCGGCATCGGGGTCGACATGGCCACCGCAACCGCCTCACCACCGGCCTGGTTGACCCTAAAGTACCCGAGCGTTCTACCAATCAACTTTGATGGTGTTCAGCTGTCTCACGGTGGCCGCCAGCAGTACAGCGCTTCATCATCGGTCTACCGGGAAAAAGCGGCAGCTTTGGTCGAACAGATTGCCAAAAGATATGCAAAGCACCCGGCGGTCAAAATGTGGCACGTGAACAACGAATACGGTTGTCACGCTCCTTATTGCTATTCCGAGCAATCACGTAAGGCATTTGTTGAGTGGCTAAAGCGCCACTACGACACGATCGAAGAACTGAACACCTCTTGGGGCACCGACTTTTGGTCTCAGCGATATTACAACTGGGAAGAGATTGTGGTTCCAAAGCGAACCCCGGATGGCACCCACCCAAACCCTGGTCAGCAGATTGACTTTAAGCGCTTTAGCAATGATGTCACTCTGGAGCTTTTCACCATGGAGCGCGACATTATCAAAAAATATGACCAAATCAACCCGGTCACCACCAACTTTATGTCAATGAAGTTCACCTATGCGATGGACTATTTTGCCTGGGCGAAAGAGGTGGATTTTGTATCTACCGATCACTACCTAGCTCAGCACGATATTGAAAACCACATTGATCTTGCTCAAATGGCCGATCTGACCCGATCCTTCGCAAAGGGCAAGCAGTGGCTTTTGATGGAACACAGCTCTTCGGCAGTGAACTGGCAGCCAAAAAACTACGCCAAGATTCCGGGCCAAGAAATTAGAAACTCCCTGAGCTTTGTCTCTCGAGGATCACAGGGTTCAATGTATTTCCAGTGGCGGCAGGGTCAAGCCGGTTCGGAGCGGATGCACTCGGCCATGCTCCCGCACGCCGGTGAAGACACCCGGGTGTTCCGCGAGGTCGCAGAACTCGGCGCAATCTTGGCCGCTCACCCCGAAATCAGTTCTTATGAAACCGATAAAGCATCGGTTGCCATGGTCTTTGACTACGAGCAAATCTGGGCGATGATGCAGGCGAATATGCCAACCGATGACTTGAGCTATCCAGACACCGTAGCAAGCTGGTATCGAGCTTTGTATAAAGAGGGAATCAAGGTTGATTTTGTTCCAGCAGACACCGATTTAGAAACCCTCAAGGGTTATAAATTGGTTCTGATGCCAATGGTTCACATGCTCTCTGAATCAGAAGAAAAAACCTTCACCGATTATGCAACCGATGGCGGCAACTTGGTGGTGGGTTATTTCTCGAACATCACCGATCGAACCCTCAGGGTAAAGCTCGGTGGTTACGGCGGCACCTTGGTGAAAGACGTCATTGGCGTTTATGTCGAAGAGTTTTATCCGCTTCGCGAAGCCAGCATCAAATTATCCAATGGACTCACCGCCAAGCTCTGGAGCGAACTTTCAAGGCTGAATGGCGCTGTAGCCATCGCCAGCTTTGAAGGCGGCGATGCCAAGGGTTCAGTTGCTTTGGCAAAGCGAAACCTTGGTAGCTCAACCGCCTGGTATCAGGGCACCGAGTTGGATGATGATTCGCAGCGCAAGTTCTTCGGTGGAATCTGTCAGGAGCTTGGTATCCAAAGTATTGGAGGAGAGCACCTAGAAATCACTAAGCGCGGCCCCTTTACCTTTGAGATTGACAACCAGAAGAACACCTTCAAGGTGACGAGCCGCTAACCGCTAGGGCTCTTGTACCCGGGCAGTTTGGGCTAAGTGGCCCTAACTTGTTGCTCCCTAATCGGGTTATTTATGATTTCTAATCGGGTTATTTATGAATTTATGAATTAGTAGAGGGGGCTGGTTGCATGCACGGCCTGCGCCAGGCCAGGATTCTGGGGTAACTAAAGAAACCCTAGATTCTAGAATCTAGGGTTTCAGTTTAGGTTTTTACTACTTTTATCGGTGCGGGTAGAGGGACTTGAACCCCCACGCCTCTCGGCGCCAGAACCTAAATCTGGTGCGTCTGCCAATTTCGCCATACCCGCATTGGAACTTGGATAGCTTAGCGGTTTTTGCCCTGTGGATAACTAAATGCAGCAATCTTGAGTTTTTGGCAGAGTGTCGCAATGCAGCAATTAGAGGATGTCCTTCAACGGACCCGAGCGCTTATCAGAAGCACCGGGATGGCGCCTGATGGCGCCACTTCGGTTGCCATCGATGAGCTTTCTGAACGCTCGGTGTCGGCGCTTGATGAATTACTGCTGCAGCAAGACGCTATGCGGGAACTTACCGGGCTTGGGGTGTTGCAACCCTATTTGGATAATCCCGAAATTGAAGAAATCTGGATCAATAAGCCAAACGAATTACACTTTTACGACTTCTTGGGACACCAAGTTGTCAATCTAGAGCTCAGCGCCCAGATGGTTCGTAATCTGACCTACCGAATGCTTAAATCATCGGGCCGAAGAATTGACCGGCTCACCCCTTTTGTCGATGCCGCATTGGCCGATGGGTCCCGCTTACACGTGGTGATACCCGAGGTCACCAAAGAGTTTTGGTCGATAAATATCAGAAAATTTCGCAAGAGCCATCGCACCCTTTTAGACCTGGTGACTGCTGGCACAATCACCACCGAGCAGCAAAAAGTCTTAGCGGATGCGATTAGGGATCAAAAGAGTCTTTTGATTGCCGGAGCGACTCAGGCCGGCAAAACCACTTTGATGACCGCTTTATTGAATGAGATGCCAGAAGATGAGCGCCTGGTGTCCTGTGAGGACACCTTTGAGCTCTCAGTGAGTCATAACGACTGGGTGGCTATGCAAACCAGGCCGGCTTCCCCGGAAGGAGCCCCCGAGATAAGTCTTCGAGAGCTAGTGCGCCAAGCGCTTCGCATGCGGCCCTCAAGGTTGGTTATTGGTGAGGTCAGAGGCCCCGAAGCGCTAGACATGCTGGTGGCCTTGAATTCGGGAATCCCAGGGCTTTGCACGATTCACGCTTCAAGTGCCAAAGCTGCGATCAGAAAGCTTCTAACGCTTCCGCTACTGGCAGGCGAGAACATCACCGATGCATTTTTGAGACCAACTATCGCCTCTGCTTTTGATTTAGCAGTTTTTTGCAAACGCGAGGCCGATGGCTCAAGAAAAGTGACCGAGATTATGGAGGTGACAAGTGAAGTTCTGGACTGAGTTAGTTGAATCCGCAGGCCTTTTTCGGCAACGAAAAGAGCTAGCTCTTGTGGCGCTAGCTCTGCCTTCGCTAGTCGGTTTAGTTTTGCTTTTGATAACCGGCGTGCCAGGGCTTGCGATTTGCTTGGCGCTTTTAGCAATGGGGGCAGAAGTGGAGCTTTTGCGCCTCAGGGCCAATTCGCGAAGAACAGGCTTGGATAAAGTCTGGCCCGCGGTATTTGATTCTTTTCAAAATGCCGCTGCGGCTGGCATTGGCCTCGAGGAACAGCTCGAGTATTTAGCTCAAAAGGGGCCATTGATCCTTAGGCGATATTTTCAAGAGTTCGCAGTGCTTTTGGACAAAGGGGTATCTCTAGATCTGGCTAGTACTCATTTTCGATCTCGGGTTGGGCATCGTCAGGCCGATTACCTAACCCTCATGCTCGAGCTATCAAGCGAATTGGGCGGCCGCTCGATGGCGAGCAACTGGGAAAGGGCTGCCAATGAAATTAGATCTGAGCAAGCGGTTTTAGGTCAGGTGCTCGCCAAGCAGGGCTGGGTATCTGGAAGTGCCAAAGTAGCTCTTCTGGCACCCTGGCTAATTGCTTTGGTCTTGATTCAGGTGCCGCAAAATAAGGTCGCCTTTGCCTCGGAGCTTGGGGCGGTGATCCTGGTTCTGGGTCTCGGGCTGAGCCTGGTGGCCTATTCGCTTGTGAATCGAATGGGCAAGCTCCCGATGCCAGGGAGGCTCTTCTATGCCAATTAGCAATCGAATCATGGCTCAACATCTTGCTCCTGAGATCAAGGGAAAATTTGATCCGGAGTTTATTCGCGCAAGATTCAAATCTGTTTTTATTAAAAAACCCCTAGGGCAGCTGGCCTTAGAAGTTCCGGATGTTCTGCAGGCGCTCGGGCTATTGCTGAAAAATGGCCTGCCGGTCGGGGTGGCTCTGAGCTGGTTGTCTCCAAGGCTCTCGGGGGCCTTGGGGCAAGAGCTAAAAGCGCTTGTGGCAAATCTTGAGCTTGGTGCTGATTTAGCGCAAGAAATTAGAGATCTAGCGGATCGCTCGCCGGACCCCGGGGTGATTGAGCTTGCCGAAAAACTGGTCAGCGCGATTGAGCGCGGGGCGCCAATTTCAAACCAAGTTATGCAGTTGGCCGAGTCTCAGCGTCAGTTATTGGCCAGAAATCTTTTGCGAAGAGCAGGGTCCAATGAAACCAAGATGCTGATTCCCACAATTTTTTTGATTTTGCCGGTGACCGTCTTGTTCGCGGTGTTTCCATCGGTTTTAGTGCTCCAAACCCAAATCTAAGAAAGGAACTAATAAATGAATAAGCTCAAAGAAGATAACGGGGATGTACCCGGCTGGGTCTTAATAACCCTGATGACCGCGGGGTTAGTGGTATTGATCTGGGCGTTTGCAGGCCCGGCTTTGCAGGGGGTATTTGATCAAGCACTCAGCCGAGTGGTTTCGTTTTGAAAGATCAAGGGAATGCGATTTTGGCCACTGTGATGAATTTGACACTTACCACGATGATCTCACTCTCGGTGATAACTCTGAGTTTTTCGGCCTATCACACGCTCTTGATTCGCGATGCCGCGGTTAAAGCTGCGAGCAGTTCAGCACTGGCCGAAACTCCAGGACAGCAAAAATATTTGCTCAAGCTTTTAAGGCAATCCCTACCAATGCTTTCCAACTATCAGGTGCAGGAATTCGGCGATGACCGGTTCATCGGTTATCGAGTCAGGGCCTTAGTGCCCGGGCTCGGTTTCATTAGTGAGTTTTTGCCAATCGAGGTGCAGGCCGTTGCGGCCCGCGAGGTCATCTAGCGATCAAGGCTCCACCATCATCGAAACTATTGTGTGGAGCGCGCTTTTGCTAGCTCCGATTGGACCGTCCTTCTTCTTATACCAGCAGGTTTCCGACCAACTGGCGGCCGAATCCATTGCCATGCAGGGTCTAAGGGCTGCCATGTTGCAGCCACAGCAGGATTGGCAAGAAGGGCTTGGTCGCAACCTGCCGCTTTTGGCAAAGAGCTGGGGTAAACAGATTGATTTTGTGTCTTTGAACTGCGGAGCCTGCGGCCCGGGGGACTTGGTTACCCTCGAGGTGCGGGTGGGCAATGCCATCGGAATTCAAAGCGCCGGGCTTGAGCCAGAATGAAAAAAGATAGCGGAACTATCGCTCCTTATGTCGCAGGTCTTTTGGCGCTGATACTTTTTACGATTTTAGGATCGCTAACCGTAGGTACGAGTCTTATTGCAGCCAACCGGATTCAGGCGGTGGCTGATGCTGCCGTTGTCTACGCTCACGACCGGTCTCATAAAAAAGGTGTCCCGAACAAGAATTTACTTTCCCAAGAGGTGACGATTTTCATGCAGCTGGCACCGAGTGTGAAAAGGCTCACATCGTTGAGTTATCGGGCGAGTACTTCCCAGGAGTATTCGAGTCTTGAGGTGTGTGCGAGGTTCGAGAACCCGCTGGGGGTTGGTGTGGATTCCGGGTTGATTTGTAGAAGCTCTAAGGCGAAGAGTTTTCTAATCCCCTGATTGTTTTTTATGTGGAGCATAGATCGGTAAATAGCGCCAGAAGAGATAGGCCCCAAGAAAATTCAGCATCCCAGCTGAGGCCATGGCGCCAGAAAGCCCTATAAGACCCGTAAGGATCGTAATCAAAGCCGGTGAAACCACTACGCCACCCGAAACCATAAACCGGAAGGCTGCTAGGAATTCACTTCTTGAGCCCGGGGGAGCAAGGTCGGCCCCCAACACCATATTTATCCCCGCCGATAGCGCATTTGCTAAAGCGGTCAGTGAAGCCAGAATCCAAAAGCCAGTCAGGTCTGTCACGAAAAAAGTAAAAAGATAAACGGTACCCAGGGTTAGAAGGGTTGGCACCGAAGACCAGAACTTCCCGTATTTATCCATAATGATTCCCGATAGGTAAAACAGTGTGAAGTCAATAAAACCGGTGATGCCAAAGATGAATGACGCAGTCGCAGGATCTATCCCGAGCTGGATTGCCAAAAGCGGTAAGCCAATCAGCCGGATAGTTCGGCTAGCTGAAATGATTGCCACGGCTACTCCCAGGGTTGCCAATTTTGGCGATTCGCGCTTTGCAACAGCCCAGACATTGCCATTTTGCCCGCTTGGGCTCATGACCACTTTGGTCTTTGGGGCGCTCAGCACGGAGGTTGCTGCTGCGAGACAGATCATCGATGCTGCCAGGTAGGCGCTGTTTACGCCAAAAAGCGAAATAAAAGCCGAGCCGATAACCGGGCCGATTGCCGCCCCCGCTCGGAACATGCCTCCCACCAGTGACATGGATCTTGGGCGTTGATCCACTGGCACAAGCTCAGTCATCAGCGAGTGTCTCCCGAGACCAAATAGCGAGTGGGCTGCACCGAACAAAATCGCTGCAACCAAGAGGGCGAAATAGCCCAGTTCGAAAAAGGCGCTGAAGGTGATTAGCGCGCCCACCACCGCCGCCAAAAGCATCGATCGGCGCTCGCCGAGTCTTGAATTAATCCAAGAGGCCGGAAGTTCAAACAAAAAAGTCCCGAGCATTAGGGCCGTGGTGATGATGCCGGCCTGGGCCAAGCTAAAACCATAAAGGGTTGCTGAAACTGGCAAAATCGGCAGCAGTACGCCTTCCGCTGCGGTGAACAGCAGGGAAGGAAGGTATATCGAGGTGGCCAGATTCCTTTTTCTGAATTCACCTTGGGGCATAACCCTTATTATTCACCCCTTGCACCCACCAAAGCTGCTCCAAGGATTAATACTGCCGCAAGTAGTAAAGACAAGCTCAGCTTCTGCCCAGTTGCAATAAGGGCAAAGATGGTCGATAGAAGCGGGGTTAGAAAAGCAATCAACCCAACTCGCTGTGGGTTTCCGTATTTGAGCGCGTAGTCCCAAAGATAAAAAGATCCACCAAGTGGCCCAATACCCAAAAGCACCAGCCAAAGCCACTGAATTTGAGTAATTTCAACCGGATTCTCCAAAACCAAATGCGCTACCAGGGCCAGAGATCCAGCGACCAGTCCAAAGCTCCCAACCTGAGCGGTTGGAAAACTCCCAATTCTTTTCGAGCCAAGGGAGTAGGTGGCCCATATGAATGCTGCCGTTAAGGCGTAAAGGTAGCCAATCTCGAATTCCCCGGTTACTTGGCTGCCGCTCAAAATCGCAATTGCGGCGCCCGTAAAACCAATGAGTCCAGCGAAAACATGTTTCGTCTTTAGCTTGAGCTGGTTGAAAAAATAGCGGCGCCAAAACCACTATCAGAAGCGGCCAAAAATAGTTCGCCAGGTTGGCCTGCACCGCAGGAGCATTCTGCAGCCCGGCGAATAAGGCGACGTGGTAGCCAAACAGCCCATAAACCCCGAGTAGCAAAATCTTGGGTTTTGGAATGAGCTTGGAAAAACTACCCTTAGCCAGAAACACCGAAATTAAGCTCCCAATCAGCAACCCAATACCGGTCATTAGTAATGGCGGGAGTGCTTCTAAAGCGATGGCCAAAGTTGCCAGGGAGGCCCATAGAAAAACTGCCCCCAGGGCTGCTAAATCACTTCGCATGGAAAAAATCCTAGCTAGTAGGGTTTTTTTGTAGCTTTTGGCTAGTTTTTTGCGCTGGCTTTGTGGCCGGACGATACAACTTTGTTACATAACTGCAATCCAGCAACCCCCACAAGATAAATCTCTGCTTTATAGTTGGGACGTCCAGATGGGGCCATAAGCCCCATTCCTGATATCTAAAACACAAGGAGAACTATGAGGAAATTCCGCGGAATTGGCCTGGTAGCCGGTTTTAGCGTTCTGGCACTGACCCTTTCGGGCTGTGCAGCAACAGAAGAGCTAACTCCAACCGCCAGCCCAACCGAGAGCGCTGCGACAACCGCACCGCTAATAACTGTTGCATGGAACGATCTAATCGACGATTTCAACACCAACAGCGCATCTGGTAACAACACCGCTAACGCGGTTGCAATGTACCTAATGTCTTCTGGCTTCAGCTACTACGACAATGTCCCGGCCCTGGTGAAGAACACCGAATTTGGTTCTTACGAGGTAGTAACTGAAGACCCACTAACAATCAAATACACCATCGCCGATGATGTGGTCTGGTCAGACGGTGTTCCAGTTGATGGTGCGGACATGCTTTTGGCATGGGCGACCATCTTTGGTTACGGTCTCACGGTTGTTGACGACACGCAGCAATACCTATTTGTTCACGCCAACCCGCGTGAGGACCTAGCTTCCAAGCTTCCAACCGTTGACGGCAAATCCATCACTTTTGAGTACGACAAGCAGTACGTTGACTGGGAGCTTCAGTTCGCAGTTGGTGTTTCAGCTCACGGCACAGTTCAAATGGCTTACCCAGAGGTAACCGACGCGACTGCGGCTAAGACAGCCCTAATCGATGCGATCATGTCGAACGATATGGATTACCTAGCGCCAGTTGCCGCTACCTGGAACTCTGCTTACCAGAGCCCAAACACCCCGGAGAACGCTTTAGTGTCACTTTCAACCGGACCTTACATGGTTGAAGAGCTAGTTGAAGAGCAGTACCTAACCGTGGTTCGCAACCCGCTATACACCTGGGGCCCAGCTCCACTGTATGACCGCGTAACCATTCGTCAAATCCAGGATCCAACCGCCGCTGTTCAGGCAGTAGATAACGGTGAAATCCAGATTGCATCGGGTCAGCCAACCGCTGACGTGCTAGCGCTAGTACAGGGTCTAATGAACGCTGATTACTCATCTGGTGATGAGTCCGTTTACGAGCACGTTGACCTAACCTTCAACAACGGCGGCCCATTCGACCCAGCCAGCTATGGTGGAAACCAAGAGACCGCCAAGCTAGTGCGCCAGGCGTTCTTGCTTTCAGTTCCTCGCACCGAGATTCTGGACAAGATCATCAAGCCACTAAACGCGAACGCTTCATTGCGTACCTCAGCGCTATTTATTCCAGGTGCTGAAGGTTACGACCAGGCCGAGGCTGCTTACGCGCTTTACCTGGGAACCGATGATGAGAATCGCGCCAAGGCCAGAGACCTATTGGCTCAAGCCGGCGTGACCACTCCAATCGAAGTTGGCTTCTGGTACCCAGAGGGCAACGTTCGTCGCGGCCAGCAGTTTGAGCTCATTAAGATCTCTGCTGACTCGGTTGGCTTCACCCTGGTAGATGAGTCCGAGCCAAACTGGGAGTTCACCGACAAAGCGGCAACGCCAATCAACCCGCACGATGCAGTGATCTTCGGATGGCAGTCAACCTCCCTAGCAGTTACTGGCACCGACCAGTACCTAGGAACCGGCAAGCCTTCTAACTTTGGTGGTTTCTCTTCCACCTCGGTTGATGGTTTGCTATCTGAACTAGACACCGCACTTGATCCTGCACGTCAGATCGAGATCCGTGTCGCAGTTGAGCAGGAACTGGCAAATAATGGTTACGGCATTACCATTTTCCAGTTCCCAGGCCTCACCTGGTGGGACAGCAGCGTCACGAACGTTAAGACCAACGTTTTGGCGCCGAACTACTTCTGGAACTTCTGGGAGTGGACACCAAACGCTCAGTAACATAGCGTCATAAGAAGGTGGGGGTCACCGTGTCAAAGCGGTGACCCCCATTCTCTATGACACAAAGGCAAGGCATGCTCAGTTTTATTATTCGCAGGCTCGCGTCCACTTTGGTGGTCTTGATTGTTGCGTCTTTTATCGTCTATCAGCTAACTGCTATTTCCGGTGATCCGCTCAGGGACCTTCGGGCCTCAATCGATCTTTCGGCGCAGGCGAGAATCGCCTATCTAACCGATGCTCTAAACCTGGACGTCCCCCCAATCTTGCGTTATTTCCTCTGGCTCGCAGGAGCTGCAGGCTTTCTGATTGGCCGCGGCGATTTGGGAATTTCGATTGCCAAGGGCGAGGCTCCAGTGATCGATGCCCTAGCAGGCGCCATGTTCTCAACCCTTCAGCTAATTACCCTGGCCACCGTATTGTCTATCGTTGTTGGCGTCGCGGTTGGCATGACCACTGCCCTAAGGCAGTACTCGGGCTATGACTACAGCGTCACATTCTTCGCTTTTGTTTTTTATTCGCTTCCGATTTTTTGGGTCGCAGTTCTTCTAAAAGAATTCGGAGCGATTCGCTTTAATAGATTCTTAGAGGATCCAACTTTTTCCACCACCACTATTTCCATAACTGCTCTCGTGTTAGCGGTGGTGTCGACCGGAATCGCCGGTGGTGGTCTTAAAACCAGAATTCGAGTGTTTTTAGGATCGCTGGTCCTTTCGGTCTTATTGCTTATTGCAATGAACCTCACCGGCTGGTTAAAGACCCCTTCCATTGGGTTAGTGGGGGTCGTGATGATGAGCGCCATGATTGCAGGGCTAGCGCTTTTGCTCTCCACCGGTTTCGCTCAAAAGCGTGCGGTGCTGATTGTTGGAGGTATGGCCGCGATATCCGGGGCAATGTGGCTACCGGGCCAGTATCTCTTCTTTTATCTTGAAGGCCCCTTGGGAATCCTGGCGGCGATTGGCGGCATGGCCGCAATCGGTGTTGGTTTAGGTTTTGCATTTGGTGGCGATGCTAAGCGCGACATAGCAAGAACGGCCGGTGTTGTTGGGGGCTTCTCCGGGTTGGTTTTGGTTATTGACGAAGCCCTGCAGTACTGGAGCCGCTATTTAGAGCTGATTCCAATGAAGACCGGCTTCGTGTCCACAATTGGCGCTGTGACTCCAACCATTGGCCGCGAGAACAACATGTGGCTTTCGATTTTGGATTCGTACGCGCACTTGATTTTGCCGACAGCCGCCCTAATGATCATCTCGGTAGCGGGATATACCCGTTACTCAAGAGCGTCTTTATTGGAGGTTCTAAACCAGGACTACATTCGCACCGCCCGCGCCAAAGGACTCAATGAGCGCACGGTAATCGTGCGTCACGCTTTTAGAAACGCCATGATTCCGATTGCAACCATTATTGCTTTTGATATCTCCGGTTTGATTGGTGGCGCAATCATCACCGAGCGGGTCTTCGCCTGGCAGGGCATGGGCGCTTTATTCAACGACGGACTCAACGCGGTTGATGTGAACCTTGTTATGGGCTTTTTCTTAGTCACCGGGTTGTTTGCAGTGGTGGGGAATCTGGTTGCTGATCTTTTATACACAGCGCTTGATCCAAGAATTCGGGTGAACTAATGGCCAAAAAGAAAAAGCTCACCAATGAAACTCAAGCCAACCTTGAGATGACAATCGAGCAGCGTGAGACCGAAGGCCTCTCGCTTGGCAAGATCGTAAGAAAGCGATTCTTTGCTCATAAAGCGGCAATGATCTCTTTATTTGCACTTTTATTCATCACTCTTTTGGCCTTCACCTCGGTCGGCACCATTATCGGTGGTTCGGGTCAGTTGACAACTGACCCCAACACCGGAAGGTTGGCCCTTGATGGTTTTAGAATTCCGGGCTGGTGGCAATACAACTGGTATGAGAATTACGACATTCTGAACCCAGGCGGAACCCCCACATTGACGCTTTGGCCGCCAAACCCAGGCGATCACCCATTTGGGCAGGACACCCTGGGTAAAGACATCTTTGCTCGGGTTATGCGCGGCATGCAGCAGTCATTGACGGTTATCGCACTGGTTGGAATCATCAGCACAACCTTGGGTGTTGTGATCGGTTCGGTTGCAGGATTCTTTAGGGGTTGGCTAGATAGCCTTCTGATGCGCTTCACCGATGTCATCATCATCATCCCTACCCTTGTTCTGGGAGCGGTTCTAGGGCGCACCTTTGGCGGCAGTGCTTGGTCATTGGGCATATTGTTGGGGCTAATCGCCTGGACGGGGCTTGCAAGGCTTGTTAGGGCAGAGTTTCTAGGCTTGCGTGAACGAGAGTTTGTGGATGCGGCAAGAGTTGCCGGCGCATCGAGTTTTCGAATTATCTTCCGGCACATCTTGCCGAACTCAATCGGTGTGATTGTGGTGAACGCGACTCTTTTGATGTCGGCTGCGATTCTTATTGAAACCTCTTTGAGCTTCTTGGGATTTGGAATAACGGCACCCGATATTTCACTAGGCCAAATCATCTCGGAATACAACGAGGCCTTTAAGACTAGGCCCTGGCTGTTTTGGTATCCAGGTCTATTCATTGTTTTGATTGCTCTATCAATCAACTTTGTGGGGGATGGTCTAAGAGACGCCTTCGACCCAAGGCAAAGAAGAGTGCCTCGCACCGATGGTGCGATGCAGGATCTAAAAAACCTCATTGCAAAGCGCAGGGCTAACTAATGTGGTCGGCAAGTAATTTGCCAGCTAATCAGCAATTAGCGAATAAGCAATTAGCCAATAAAAGAAGCGGTCAGTATCAAAACCAGCAGCAGCAATATGGTTTTGAGGTGCCAGCTGGTTGCAACGCTCGCCATCAATTCTTGACCTTGGAGTTTTTCCCAACGTGCTCTAATCACTGCCGCTGCAGCACCAGAGTCACTAGTCGTGAGATCTCCCGGGCGAACGGTGCCAGCAAGGTAGGTGGATTCGGGCAAAAAAGTACCCTGATCACGGGTAGCAAAAAAAGCCGCGTGGCGCCCTGGGGCAGTAGCTCCCCATGCCACGTATTTTTTTTCACCAACAAACAAGGTCAGGGCATATCGAGTATCGATTCGGCTTATTGCACCCCAAGAAACATAGTGAGTTCGAATCACATTAATGATTCGAACTCCACCCTCGTCTATTTCAACCCGGGGCAACCAAAACAAAATCACAACAAGATAAACCAGAAGCGCAATTACTGGCAGCGAGCTAATCGCCGCGGCGATGCCCTGGTTGGCGATGCTGGTGACAAAAGCCAGGCCCATCACAAAGCTAATGAGTATTGTTATGACCCTGCCAAACCGAGACTTGAAAACTTGCATGAGATAAACCTAGCTCTAGGAGTAATTGCCTAATGCAACAAAAAAACGCAATCATAGAAACCTCTGAGCTATCGGTCGATTTTTGGGTGGACGGCGAATGGGTCATGGCGGCCTCCGGGATCAACTTCAAGGTGAGCCCGGGTGAGGTGCTAGCCATTGTTGGCGAATCCGGTTCCGGTAAGTCCACCAGCGCCATGAGCCTCTTGGGCTTGTTGCCGGTCAATGGCCGCGCAACCGGCTCCGTCAAGCTGCTGGGTGAAGAACTCATTGGAGCCGATAAGAAGCGGCTTAGACAAATTCGCGGTAAAGAGATTGCAGTTATCTTCCAAGAGCCCATGACCGCTTTGAACCCGGTCTATACCATCGGCTTTCAGATCGTAGAGGCCCTTCAGGTTCATAACCCAGTCATGACCAAAGCCCAAGCAAAAAAGCGCTCCTTGGAGCTATTAGCAATGGTCGAATTACCGGATCCGGAAAAAGCCTTCAACTCCTATCCCCACCAGCTCTCGGGGGGTCAGCGGCAGCGCGCCATGATCGCTCAGTCGATCTCCTGCGATCCGCTATTGCTGATCGCAGACGAACCGACTACCGCATTAGATGTGACTGTTCAAGCCGAGATCCTGGACCTACTCAGAAACCTAAATAAACGCCTAGATTCAGCAATTATTCTGATCACCCACGACATGGGTGTCGTGGCCGATCTTTCAGACAACATGATTGTCATGAAAGACGGGGTTGTGGTTGAGACTGGAACCACCGTAGAAATCTTCAACAAACCCTCCCACCAATACACCAAGGACCTTTTGGCAGCCGTGCCTCACTTGGGATCCATCACAGTTAACGAGTCAAAGCTAAGAGCAGCCGGGGTGCTCCCAGCTCTCAAGATGGAAAACCTGAACATCGAGTACCCAAAACGTGGCAAGGTGCCGGCCTTTCTAGCGGTAAAAGACGCAACTTTAGAGATTTACCCGGGAGAGGTTCTTGGTTTAGTTGGGGAGTCGGGTTCTGGTAAGACAACCATTGGCCGAGCTGTAGTAGGTCTTCTACCCATCAAGTCTGGGCAGCTAGAGGTTGCCGGGCAGAAAATGGTGGGAGTTTCAAAACAAGAACTTCAAGCGGTTAGAAGAAATATTGGAATTGTGTTTCAGGACCCGGGTTCTTCGCTCAACCCACGCTGGCCCATTGGCCAGTCAATCGCTGAGCCCTTGTTGCTAGCTGGCCAAAATGAAAAAGAGCGCACCAATCGCGTGAGCGAGCTATTGGATATGGTGGAGCTTCCAAAGACTTACAGAAACCGCTACCCGCACGAACTCTCCGGTGGTCAGCGCCAGCGGGTTGGAATAGCAAGAGCGCTGGCGCTGAACCCTAAGTTGCTTGTAGCTGACGAACCAACCAGCGCGCTGGATGTTTCAGTGCAAGCAAGAGTGTTGGAGCTATTGCAGGAGATTCAAAAGGAGCAGCAATTTGCAACCCTGTTTGTTTCACACGACCTGGCGGTGGTTGACCTTTTGAGTGACCGGATTGCGGTCATGCAGCACGGTTCGATTGTTGAGCAGGGAACTAAGGATCAAATCCTTAGAAACCCTCAGGTCGAATACACCAAGAAGCTGATTGCCGCTGTGCCGGTTCCTGATCCGCAGGAGCAGGAACTGCGTCGGCGCGCTAGGTAGCGTCAACTACCGCCTTTAAATCGAAATTGGAGCTCTCAATATCGGCCTTAGCTGCCGAAGCAAAAGTGAACTAGGCCTTACTGGCGTTTTTGCGAGCGGATGCTGCTCTGGCTCTTAGGTTGGCGTCCAGCTCTAGCTTCCGAATTCTGGTGCCCTCGGGGGTTACCTCAACACACTCATCCTCACGGGCAAACTCAAGGCACTCTTCGAGTGAGAGCTTTCTGGGTGGAGTGAGGCCCACGAAGTTATCCGCAGAAGCAGCTCGCATGTTTGTGAGTTGCTTCTCCTTGGTGATATTGACTTCCATGTCTTCTGATCGGGAGTTTTCTCCAACAACCATTCCGGCATAAACCTCGCTGGTTGGCTCAACAAAGAAAGCCCCTCGCTCTTGAAGAGCAATCATTGCGAATGGGGTCGCAACACCGGCACGGTCGGCAATTAGCGAACCGTTCAATCTGGTGACAATCTCGCCAGCCCATGGCTCGTAGCCTGCGGCTAGCGCGTTGGCAATTCCGGCTCCCTTGGTATTGGTTAGAAACTCTGTTCTAAAACCGATAAGACCCCTGGAAGGGATCTTGAATTCCATGCGAACCCAGCCGGTGCCGTTGTTGACCATGTTGAACATTCGGCCTTTGCGAGCGGCTAAAAGCTGGGTTACAGCTCCCAGGAACTCTTCTGGGACATCGATTGTCAGCTCTTCAATTGGCTCGTGGAGTTTGCCGTCGACCCTTTTGGTAACTACTTGAGGCTTACCAACGGTTAGTTCATAGCCTTCACGACGCATCTGTTCAACCAAAATCGCAAGAGCGAGCTCTCCACGGCCTTGGACTTCCCAAGCATCCGGACGCTCGGTGGGCAAAACGCGAATCGAGACGTTACCGATTAGCTCGCGGTCTAGGCGGTCTTTCACGAGTCTTGCGGTGACCTTCGCGCCTTTTACTCGACCAGCCATTGGTGAGGTGTTAATTCCAATGGTCATTGAGATTGCCGGGTCGTCAACCTTGATTTGAGGCAAAGGCCTGATGTCGTTTGGATCACACAGTGACTCACCAATGGTGATGCCCTCAATGCCGGCAACCGCGACTATGTCGCCGGGGCCAGCACTTTCGATTGGCAGACGCTCAAGCGCTTTGGTTCCTAGCAGCTCGGTAATTTTCACGGTCTGCGTGGTGCCATCCTGGCGGACCCAGGCCACCTGCTGGCCTTTTCTGATTTCGCCGTTATAGATGCGCAAGAGTGCTAGGCGGCCCAGAAATAGGGATGCATCCAAGTTGGTGACGTGAGCCTGCAGTGGCGCACCTTCTTCGTACCTGGGAGCTGGGATGTACTTGAGAATTGCCTCGAATAGTGGCTCGAGGTCTTCGGTGTCCGGCAGGGTGCCATCGGTTGGCTTATTTAGCGAGGCCATGCCGTTACGTCCAGAAGCAAAGACCACTGGCAAATCTAGAATCGAATCGATGTCTAGATCTGGAACGGTGTCGTGTAGGTCGGAGGCTAGACCCAATAGCAAGTCGTGGCTCTCCTCGACAACCTCGTCGATGCGAGCATCTGGTCGGTCTGTCTTGTTCACCAAAAGAATTACCGGAAGTCTTGCTTCAAGTGCCTTTCTCAGCACGAAGCGGGTCTGCGGCAATGGACCCTCCGAGGCATCCACCAAAAGAACAACACCATCCACCATGGAAAGTCCGCGCTCCACCTCGCCACCGAAGTCGGCGTGGCCGGGGGTGTCGATCACGTTGATGGTGATTGTCTCGCCCTTGGCCGAAGGACCCGAGTATGCGACGGCGGTGTTTTTAGCGAGGATTGTGATTCCCTTTTCGCGTTCCAGATCCCCGGAGTCCATGACTCGCTCGTCTACTGAGCCGTGAGAGGCAAAAGAGTTAGTCTGCTTCAGCATGGCATCAACCAAGGTGGTCTTGCCGTGGTCTACGTGAGCGACGATGGCAACATTACGAATGTGATTATTCTGTTTCATGATAAAAGATATCTCTTTAGATTCGGCCGAGAAGGCATGGGCAACCTTACAATTCTACTTGGCTATCGCATTTTTCTCCTAGAAATCCCAGCAAGCTGATTCGCGTCGGGCGGTCCTTTTTTTTTAGCCAATCCTGATTCGATTCAGATTTACGGACACAGAAGCTCTATTTGGACCGAATGTGCGGTCACTGTTAATTATTTTTGAGGTCGATAGCGAAATCTGCGCCAGTGCCATTGAGGCTTATCTGGAAGCGATATTTGGCTAGGCTTCTGAGGTATTCGAAAGGGGTGGCCAGCCTTGTACCTAAAGAGCATCACCCTCAAGGGATTTAAGTCCTTCGCCCAGCCCACCACCCTCCAATTCGAGCCGGGTATTACCTGCGTGGTTGGGCCCAACGGCTCCGGTAAATCCAACGTGGTGGACGCGCTTGCCTGGGTTATGGGTGAGCAGGGCGCAAAAACCCTTCGCGGCGGCAAGATGGAAGATGTCATCTTCGCAGGAACTGCGACCAAGGGCCCGCTGGGTCGCGCCGAGGTTCAGCTAACCATCGATAATGCCGATGGAGCGCTGCCGATTGAGTATGCCGAAGTCACAATCTCCAGGGTGTTGTTTAGAAACGGGGCAAGTGAATACGCCATAAATGGCGAATCCTGCCGCTTGCTAGATCTCCAAGAGCTCCTGAGTGACACCGGGCTTGGTCGTGAAATGCACGTGATTGTCGGCCAAGGGCAACTTGACACCGTGTTGAAGGCATCCCCACTTGAGCGTCGAGCCTTCATTGAGGAAGCCGCTGGAATCCTGAAATACCGCAGGCGCAAAGAAAAGACCGAGCGCAAGCTCGATGCCATGCAGCTCAACCTCACCAGACTGCAAGATCTAGCCGCTGAACTTAGAAGAAACCTCAAGCCCCTTGGTCGCCAGGCAGACATTGCTAGACAAGCTCAGCAAATCGGAGCACTCGCCAGAGAGGCAAAGTCAAAGCTTCTGGCTCACCAAATTAGAGACCTGAGCCAGCAGCTGGAGCTCGCATCTAGAAGCGAAAATGAACGTCGAGCTGAGTCTTCCTATGCTCAATCCCAACTCTCCTCAACAAAAACCGGGATCCAGGAGATCGAGACCCAATTGGTCTCTAGCGAGCTTGATGAGCTTCGCCAGAGACTCTTTGGTTTTGAAGCTGCCGAATCAAAGTTGAGATCCCTTCAAAATCTTGCCCAGCAAAGAATTTCGCTCCTAGGTCAACAACAGCTCTTCATCAAAGATGGCGAGGTTGAAGATCTTAAAGGCCAATTTGCCAGCTCGGAATCAGAGCTTAAGACCCTCGAGTCCAGCGTCGACTCAACGGCCGCATCGCTTAGAGAGTTAGAGCAAAAGCGCCTTTTGGCTAGTGAGGCGCTAAGCCAGTTTGAGGTCAATCTCTTGTCAGAGCGATCAGAAGCGGAGCAATCGGAAGCGGAGCGTTCGAAGTTACTGAATTCGCTCTCTGTTCTAGAAAGCAGAATTCTAGGTTTTGAGACTCAGATTGTTTCGCTAAATGATTCCTTGGTCAGCTCTCAGAAGGGTGTTTTAGATCTTCAAGCAGAGCAAGAGGTATTGGCTCCGGATGCAGGTTCGGTATCCGATTCTGAGCTCAGGGTTGAATACGAAAACAGCCAAGTTTCCGAGCAAGCAGCAAGAGGTGCCGTTGAAGAAGCGAGGGACGCTCTTCATTCGGTTGAGCGTGAGCGCGATGCGATTGCGGCCAAGCACTCAGCGCTTGGGATGACTCTTGAGCAAGCCGATGGTTCGGTCGAGGTTCGCAAGGCGAACCTCCCGGGAATCCAGGGCTTGCTCGCAGAGTCTGTGGTTATTGAATCGGGATATGAGATAGCAATAGCTGCGGCCCTTGGGTCGATGGCTGATGCGATAGTTGTTGAATCAAAAGAGCAAGCAGTTGCTGCCCTTCGTTATCTAAAAGCTGAAGGGCTCGGGAGGGCGGAGTTCCTGATTGTCGCGGGCAATCAACAAGCCAGTGAGCGCGCATTTAAATACGGCTTGGTTTCTGCCCAGAGTGTTGTCAGCGCCCCGAGGGTGATCTTTCAGTCACTCGAGGCCATCTATCTGGCCGATGATCTCGATCAGGCCCTCGCTGCGCTAGAAAAAGATTCGAACCTCAATATCATTACCAAAGACGGAGACTTCGTTTCTGAAGCCCTGGTTCGGGGTGGTGGCACCAAGCAGCCTTCCAAGCTTGAGCTGATTGCCGAGCGAGACTCTGCCGCCAAAAGGCTCAAGGCCTTAGCCTCGGAAATCGAGCTCAAGACCGTCGCATTAGAAAACACAAGGAACGCTTCAGCACTGGTCCAAGAAGGCGTTAAATCAGCTCTCGCGAAGCTGCAAGAGCATGATGCTGAGCTCGCCGCCAGGGCCCAGCGGGTTGGTCGAGTCATTGCTCAGGTTGATGCCGCCAAAAACGATGTCAAACGGCTCGAAAAAGACATTGCTGCAATTTTGGAGTCCAAGACCGCCGGCGAAGTTGAACTGGCTCAGCTCGCACTCAAGATTGAGGCGATGCCAAAGATTCAAACTGTTTTGGCCAATGAGGACGAGCGAGCAGGGTTGATTGCGACCCTAGAAACCGCTCGCCAGGCAGAGCTTGAGGTGAGAATTTCGATTGGAACTTTTGCCGAGCGGCGCATCAATGCTTCCAAGGAAGTCGCCGTTTTGCGGGGGCGGGTTAATGAGGCGATCGCAGCTTCCGAGCAAGACCGCAAAGTTAATCAGCATAGAGAGCGTCAGCTGGCCGCTGCTCAAGCAGGGCTTTCGATTCTGCCCCATGCGATCTCTTTGACTGAGCGTCTAGCCGGGGGAGTGCGGGTTGAGGTGCGAGATAAAGAAGCCAAACGAACCCAACAAACTGAACGCTTAGCTTTATTGCGTTCTCAAGCAACTGGGTTGGAGGCTCGATATAGCGAGCTGAACCAAGGGGTTCACGAGGTTGAGATGCGCAATCACGAGCTGAAGCTGAAGCTGGCCAACCTCACCGAAAGAATAAGCACGGAATTGGCAGTCTCTGCTGAGGTGCTCCTCGGTGAATACCCAGCTGATGAATCGACTCGGGAAGAACTTGATAAGGGTTTGCGTCAAGCCGAATCTAAGCTGTCTCAATTGGGTGCCTTTAATCCACTCGCCCTCGAAGAATTTGCAGCTTTGGAGCAGCGCCACCAATACCTTGCCGAGCAGCTTGAAGATCTTGCCAAAGCCAGGTCAGACCTGATGGGCATCATAAAAGACCTGGACGGCAAGATGCAGAGCATCTTTGCCGCAGCCTTTGAGGACACCAAGCTGGAGTTCGAGAAAATCTTCCCAATTCTGTTCCCTGGCGGAACTGGATCCATCTCTTTGACTGAACCTGATGATCTATCTCAAACCGGCCTAGAGGTGTCGGTGCGGCCAGCAGGCAAGAGAATTGAGCGCATGTCATTGTTGTCTGGTGGTGAGCGGTCTTTGGCTGCCGTAGCGCTATTGATTGCAATCTTCAAAGCGAGACCAAGCCCGTTTTATGTTTTGGATGAGGTTGAGGCGGCCCTTGATGATTCAAACCTTGGTCGTTTACTAGAGGTCATTGAATCGCTTAGAAAATCCAGCCAGCTGATTATTGTTACCCACCAAAAGCGCACTATGGAGATTGCCGATGCGCTCTATGGTGTTTCGATGGGACAAGATGGCATGAGCGCAGTGATTGGCCAAAAGCTAGAGAAGCGGGCCTAATGTTCAACTTTCTAAAGCGCTTGCGACCCGAGAAGACCCAACCGCTTGGGACACTTGAGCCAATTGAGTCCATTCCAGAGGCTATTCCCGAAGCATCGACGAAGACTGTTGTTGCTGAATCTGCGGTCGTTCCAGTTGTCGACCCTGTTGCCGATGCAATCCGAGATGAACCCAAAGCCAGGGTGGTTGAGGTGCAGTTGCCAGAGCGCTCGATTGGCAAAGGCGTTCGTTCGCTATTCGGGTCTGATCTTTTGTTGGAGGATCTCGAAGACATCTTGCTGTTGGCTGATTTCGGGGTGGAGATTTCTCTCGAGATTACCGAGGAGCTCAAAAAAGAGGCCAACCGGGTTGGGGCATCCACCGATGCCGAGCTCCGGTTGCTCTTGATGGAGCTATTGACCAATCGGCTAACAAGAACCGATTCGGCTCTGAATCTTTCTGATGGGGCACTGCCCTATGTGTTTTTAGTGGTTGGTGTTAATGGGGCGGGAAAGACGACCACAATCGGCAAGCTTTCACGCTGGTTAGCTGATGGTGACTGGAAGGTTGTTCTTGGAGCCGCTGACACCTTTCGGGCGGCAGCCGTTGAGCAGCTTGCCACTTGGGCCGACAGGGCTGCCTGCAAGATTGTGAAACCAGTTACTCAAGGTCAAGACCCGGCATCGGTCGCATATCAAACTGTTGAGCTTGCAATCAAACAAGATGCTGATATTGCGATTATTGATACTGCCGGGCGTTTGCAGAATAAAAAAGACCTGATGGATGAGCTGGGCAAGATTCGCAAGGCCGTTGAAAAACAGGCAAAGATTTCAGAAGTTTTATTGGTGATTGATGCCACCATGGGGCAAAACGCCATGGCTCAGGCCAAGGCGTTTGCCGAGGTGGCTAATGTCACCGGGATTGTGATGACCAAACTCGATGGAACCGCCAAGGGCGGAATTCTTTACGCTTTGCAAAAAGAGCTCGATTTGCCAATCAAATTGGTTGGGGTTGGTGAGGGGATCAACGATTTTGCCTTCTTTTCACCCTCGGAATTTGCTAAGGGCTTAGTCGCTTATAAATAATGTTGTCTTTTGTGTTTTAGACTTTAAGCGTTAGAAAGGTTTATCAGTGACTTACGTAATTGCTCTTCCCTGTGTTGATGTGAAAGACAAGGCATGCATTGATGAATGTCCAGTGGACTGCATCTATGAGGGCGACCGCATGCTTTACATCCAACCGGACGAGTGCGTGGACTGCGGGGCTTGTGAGCCAGTTTGCCCAGTTGAAGCCATCTACTACGAAGATGATGTTCCCGGCGAGTGGAGCGAGTACTACCGCGCCAATGTTGATTTCTTCCTAGAAGTTGGTTCTCCAGGTGGAGCAGCCAAGGTGGGCCCAATCCCTGGTGACCACGAGATAATTCTGGCACTGCCGCTTCAGGTCTAAGTGTGTTTGATCGTCTGCCCGAATACCCCTGGCAAAAACTAAAACCCTTTAGAGAAATAGCCGCCAAGCATTCGCTTGGCGCTATCGATCTGTCGGTTGGCAACCCAATCGACCCAACCCCAAGGGTTGTGCAGGATGCCCTTGATGCAGCCAGCGACTCCCACTCTTACCCCACCACCTGGGGTGAGATAGAAACCAGGGCTGCAATAGCCAACTGGTACTCGGGGCGCAGGAGGGTGCCGGGGCTCACCACTGAGCAGGTTTTGCCAACCATCGGTTCAAAAGAATTTATTTCTTGGTTACCTCTAATGCTGGGTCTTGGTGCCGGAGATGTGATGGTTCAGCCGCGGATTGCTTATACCGCTTATGAAGTCGGTGCGGCATTCGCGGGCTGTGAGCTGGTTTCAAGCGATGAACCTGCGGATTGGCCGGAAAACACCAAGCTGATTTGGATTAATAGCCCTGGTAATCCTTCCGGGGAAGTACTCGCAGTTTCAAAGCTCAAGGCCGCCGTAATGCGAGCCCGAGAGCTTGGAGCAGTGATTGTCAACGATGAGTGCTATGCCGAGCTTGGTTGGGTAGGTGAGTGGGATGAGTTCATCCCATGCATCTTGGATCCAAGGGTCACCGAAGGTGACAATACAAATATTTTGTCTATTTATTCTTTATCTAAGCAATCAAATCTGGCCGGTTACCGGGCTGCACTTGCAGCCGGTGATGGCGATTTGATTGCAGGGATTGTGAATTTGAGAATGCACTCCGGGATGATGGTGCCCACTCCGGTGCAGCGGGCAATGGTTGCGGCTCTTGGGGATTACTCACATGTGGCGGCTCAAAAGGAGATCTACCGCAAGCGCAGAGAAACACTCTTGCCGGCCCTGATTGCAGCTGGGTTCTCGATTTCCTCTTCCGAGGCAGGGCTCTATCTTTGGGTGACTAAGGGGGAGAGCTGCTGGAAAACCATTGCGGATTTGGCTGAGATAGGAATCGTTGCGGTGCCGGGTGATTTCTACGGAGTTGCGGGCAATGACTACGTCCGATTCTCAATTACGGCAACCGATGACCAAATATTTAGAGCTGTCAGTCGCTTGGGGATGCTTTAGGCTATAGCCGAATCTAATCAAGGAGAACTATTGCCAGATTTTGACAAGGTCACTTTGAAAGTTGGCGATTCCACAACCGAGCTTCCAGTGATTGCATCCACGCAGGGTCACTCCGGGTTGGACATTTCAAAACTTCTTTCCGAGACCGGGCTTAGCTCTTTTGACCCAGCCTTTGTGAACACGGCATCAACCAAAAGCGCCATTACGTATATTGACGGCGACCAAGGGATTCTTCGCTATCGCGGCTATCCAATCGAGCAGGTAGCAGAGCTCAAGAGCTTCCCAGAGTCGGCTTACCTACTCATTTACGGGGAATTCCCCTCCCTTGCCGAGCTCACTGAATTTGAAAAGAAGATTTCAGATCGTACCGAGCACATCCAGAACCTCGATGGGTTCTTCAAAGCTTTCCCAAAAGACGCTCACCCGATGGCCGTGCTTTCAGCCGCGGTTTCAGCGCTCTCGACTTTTTTCCCCGAATCACTAGACCCCAATAGCGAAGCCGCTATTGAAGAGGCCACCCTGAGGCTTTTGGCAATGGTTCCGGTTGTTACTGCCTATGCTCACAAGGCTTCTTTGGGAGAAGCCTTCGTCGCTCCTCGCTCGGATCTTTCGATGGTGGATAACTTTTTGAATATGACCTTCGGGTCTAATGAAATTCCGTTCGAACAGAATCCAATCGTTTCTAAGGCGCTGGACACTCTGTTGGTATTGCATGCTGACCACGAGCAGAACTGCAGTACCTCCACTGTTCGTCTGGTTGGTTCGTCTCAAGCAAACCTCTACGCGTCTGTCTCTGCCGGGGTGAACGCCCTTTCAGGGCCGCTTCACGGCGGCGCCAACGAGGCAGTCATCCAGATGCTGGAGCTAATTCACAAAACCAGCGAGACCGTTGAAACCTATGTTGAGCGAGTCAAAAATAAAGAAGACAATGTTCGTTTGATGGGCTTTGGTCACCGGGTTTATAAGTCTTTTGATCCAAGGGCTCAGATAGTAAAGGCCACTGCCGACCAAGTGTTATCAGAACTTGGTGTCTCAGACCCGCTTTTGGAAGTCGCTAAGCAGCTGGAGGCTATTGCTCTAGCTGATGACTATTTTGTTAGCCGCAAGCTCTATCCGAATGTGGATTTCTATACCGGTGTTATCTATAAGGCTTTAGGTTTCCCACCCAAAATGTTCACCCCACTATTTGCCATTGGCAGAATGCCTGGCTGGATTGCCCACTGGCGTGAGATGAATCGCGAAGCCAATACTCGTATCAGTCGCCCTCAGCAGGTCTATGTCGGTCGGACTGAACGCTCAATTTAAATTTGAGTCAACAATTTTCTGAGGCAAGCGGCTATCGAATTATCTAATTCAGAAAATCTGAACCAATAGCTTTGTTGCTTTATTGAGTCAAATTGTGAATTTTAAAAAAGCGACCGATGTATCTCCGTAGTCTTTGATTTCCATCAGTTCGTAACCCTGCTGAATCGCAAACTGCTCAGTCTTAGAGGACCGCTCGATCAGAAGCGCTGCTCCGTCTTTTAGTGCTGGAGAGAGCTTATTAACAACCTCTTCAAGTTTTTGGTTGGTGAAATCATACGGGGGGTCAATAAAGACCAAATCAAAAAAGGATTTCGGCAAGTTCTTCAGCGCTTGGCTCGCTTCAAGGTTCTTAGCTTGAAACTTGGACTCGAGGTCTTGGTTTTTGAGTGCTTTGGCAGCGCGGTCGATGTTTGCTTTGAGAAGCTCAAAGGCCGGCTTGTCTTTTTCTATGAAGATCACCTCTGCTGCACCGCGAGAGGCGGCCTCTAAGCCAAGTGACCCAGTACCTGCAAATAGGTCCAGAACTTTTGCCTCTTCGATTAGACCGAGGGAATCTAGTTTGGAAAAGATGCTCTCTTTGACTCGGTCGCTGGTGGGGCGGGTGGCATTGGCTGCGCCTTTGAGGCGCAGAGATCCGATGGTTCCGGCAATGATTCTTGTCACTCAAGTGAGCCTAGTAAATCTTGAGCGCTTCATCGGCAATGATTAGGGGATGGATTTAGCTCAAACAAAGCTTGCGAACCTCTTGGGTGATCGCACGGCCAAAGCGTTTGAGAAATATCTGGGTATAAAAACTGCACAAGAGCTCTTAGAGCATTACCCGAGGCGCTATCTCAAGCGCGGTGAACTAACGGCCATTGCCGAAATCCCAGTCGGCGATTCGGCAACCATCGTCGGCGAGGTGGTGTCGGCAAGCATCAGGCAGCTCAAGGGCCGCTCTGGAAGCATCCTTGAGGTTTTGGTGTCTGATGGTAAAAGCCAGATTTCTTTGGCTTTTTTCAACCAGGCCTGGCGGCAAAAAGATCTTCACGCAGGTGTTAGAGGAATGTTTTCGGGCAAGATTGGAATCTTTTCTGGAAAGCTCCAGCTCGCTCACCCCGACTACGAGCTATTCGAAGAAGAGATAGACCCGGGGTTAGCACTTGCATGGGCGGAACTTCCAATCCCCATCTACCCGGCCTCGGGATCCCTGAGCACCTGGAAGATCCAAAAATCAATCGCCATCATCTTGGAGCAGCTGCCAAAGATTAATGACCCGCTAGATGCCTTGCTAATCAAGTCCAATAAACTCTTGGCGCTTGATGAGGCGATAAGGCTGATTCACGAGCCCAAGAGGGAAGTTGATTGGGTTAGGGCTAGAGCATCGCTTCGTTACCGAGAAGCCTTGCAATTGCAGTTGCAGCTTGTGCAAAAAAAGCAGGAAGCCCTAAAGATCAAAGCCGATGTCAGAATCGCCGGTGAGCTCTTGGGCGTCTTTGACAAGCTTTTGCCATTTGAGCTCACCTCGGGCCAGAAGCAAGTTTCTAAGGAGATTGAATCTGATCTCGCCTCTGGCTCCCCGATGCACAGGTTGCTGCAGGGCGAGGTTGGTTCGGGTAAGACACTGGTCGCTCTTAGGGCAGTGCTTGCAGTTGCAGAATCGCTAGGTCAGTCTGCAATCCTTGCCCCAACCGAGGTACTGGCCTCTCAGCACTATCAGAGCGTTCTAGAGACCTTGGGGCCAGATCTTTCAGTCAAGTTAGGGGTTAGGTTGCTAACTGGTCAGATGGGCACGCAGGAGCGTAAGCGAGCTTATTTAGACATAGCCAGCGGCAAGTGCTTATTGGCCATCGGAACACATGCGCTATTCACCGAGAAGGTCAGCTTTTTTGATTTGGCCTTTGTGGTTATCGATGAGCAGCACCGCTTCGGTGTTGCTCAAAGAGAAGCCATTAGAGCAAAGGGTAAAACTGCTCCGCATGTTTTGACCATGACCGCAACCCCAATACCCCGCACCATGGCCATCACCGTGTTCGGTGATTTGGAGATATCGACTTTGACAGAGTTGCCTAAGGGCCGCCAGGCAATCACCACGCACGTTGTCAAGCTGTCTCAGCCGGCTTTGGTTGCAAGGGTTTGGCAAAGGGTTGCCGAGGAGGTTGCGGCAGGCAGGCAAGCGTTTGTGGTTTGCCCAAGAATTGAGGGCAAGGTTGCTGAGGAGACTGAAATAGATGCAGAAGAACTTTTAGAAATTGAAGACTCGATTGCCCCGGCGGCTGCCGCCGAGGTGTTTGAGGCACTCAAAGTGAATCCGGCGCTCGCAGGCTTAGAGCTTGGCTTATTACACGGCAGGCTCGACTCAGATCAAAAGACAGCGGTCATGCAAGCTTTTTCGGCCAATGAGACCAGTGTCTTAGTCGCCACCACCATTATCGAGGTTGGGGTAAACGTGCCAAATGCCACCGCGATGGTGATTCTGGATGCTGATCGCTTTGGCATTTCGCAGCTGCATCAGCTTCGCGGCCGGATTGGCCGAGGCGCCGATGCGAGCATTTGCTTTTTAGTGACCAACGCTGATCCGGGAACTCTGGCCATGGAAAGACTCGAGGCGGTTGCTTCAACCACTGACGGTTTTAAGCTATCCGAGGTCGATTTGGAGCTCCGGGGTGAGGGCGACGTCTTGGGGGACATGCAATCAGGTGGCCGTTCACAGCTCAAATTGTTGCGGGTAATAAAGGATGCTGAGCTGATATCCGACGCGAGAAAGCTGGCGGTTGAGCTTTTGAATCAGGGCTTGAGCCCTGAAATGAATACCTGGATTGAAGAATCTCGAGCTCAGGCGCTAGCTCGGAGCTAGATATTGGGGCTAACCTTGGGGCTGTGAAAACCATAGCCATCTACCCGGGATCCTTTGATCCGATTACCTTGGGGCACCTCTCAATCCTGAATCGAGCAGCAGCTTTATTTGATGAGGTTCATTTGATGGTTGTGCATAACCCAAACAAAAAGGTTCTTTTTTCAATATCGGAGCGAGTTTCGCTGTGTAATAAGGCGCTGCTAGAAGTGCAGGCCGCGAGCAACATCTTGGTTGCCGAGCTCTCGAGTGGCTTATTGGTTGAAAAAGCTCAGGAGCTCGGAGCACAGGCTTTTATTAAAGGTTTTAGAACAAGCGCCGATATCGAATACGAACTGCCAATGGCTCAGGTCAACCGTGACCTATCAAGCGTAGAAACAATCTTTTTGCCTGCAGAGCCCGGTTACGGATATGTTTCCTCGTCTTTGGTGAAAGAGGTCCTGGCCCTCAATGGTGATGTCTCGGGTTATGTGACCCCAAATGTGGCGAGCGCTTTGAAGGAGAAACTTCAGTGAGTTACAAAGTGCCAGTCAATGAGCTAATGCGGCGCCCCGGCACCATGCGGGAGCTAGAGCTCGAGATCGAGGCGCTAGAGGCGATTGGCACCGAGATTGTGAGCGTTTCAAAAGGTGCAAGCTTGCGCATTCCACTTCGGTTAGAAGCTGTCTATGAGGGTGTCTTGGCTTCTGGTGAGGTATTCGCTGAAGCCCAAGCCCAATGCTCTAGGTGTCTCACAGACCTAAAGATTCCTGTTGAGGTGGATTTTCAGGAGCTTTTCGCCTATTCTTTCTCTTCGGATGACGAGCTGCTTGTGGTGAACGAGCAAATTGATCTAGAACAGCTAGTCATTGATTCGGTGGTTTTGAATCTTCCATTCCAACCCGTATGCAGGCCAGATTGTCTTGGACTATGTTCGGAATGTGGGATTGGGTTGAATGAGAATCCCGAACACAAGCACCAGGCCCCGATTGACTCGAGGTTTGGGGCTCTCAAAGATTTTGTAACCGAGGAAGAGTAATCATGCCAGTACCAAAACGCAGACAATCCCGCTCCAACACTCGCTCACGTCGTTCGATGTGGAAGGCCGCGCCAATCACCTTGGTGAAGACCATCGAGAACGGCAAAACCGTTTATTCTCTTCCTCACCGCGCAAAGATGGTTACCGATTCTGTCGGAACCGAGCTTTACATGGAGTACAAGGGCCGCAAGGTCGCTGACGCCTAGATAAATGCATCTTGACGAGCTAAACAAAAAGCTCGGAGTCGAGATCGATGCCGAGCTACTAACTCTTGCATTGACCCACAGCTCTTTCGCCTATGAAAAAGGCGGGCAAGACAATGAACGGCTCGAGTTTCTTGGGGATTCTATCCTTGGATACTTGGTAGCCGTTTCTGTCTTTAATGACCATTCAGAACTCGCAGAAGGCGAGCTAACCAAGCTTAAGAACGCGGTTGTGTCAGCCCAAGCCTTGGCAACCGCCGCCCAAAGACTAGATCTGGGCAAGCACCTGAGGCTCGGTAGGGGCGAAGAGCAAACTGAGGGTCGCAAAAAGATAAACGTGTTGGCAGATACTTTTGAGGCGGTTCTTGGCGCAGCGTATCTTTCCGGTGGCATTGATGCCGCCTCAATCATTGTTTCCAAACACGTCCTACCGCTATTGGCTGACCCGGATGCAATCCGGGAAGCCGCCGACCCCAAGACAACCCTTGGCGAGAGACTCGCCAAGCTAAAAATGGATTCGGTGCGCTACGAGGTAGAAGGCCTTGGTCCAGAGCACGAGCGCATCTACACTGCTACCTGCTTTAGCGGCCAGGAGAAGCTTTCTAATGGCACCGGACCTACCATTCGTAGAGCAGAGACTCAGGCTGCTATTGAGGCGCTTAGAAAGCTAAACGAGCAGGCGAATGCCTGAGTTACCAGAGGTTGAAACTGTTCGTGCTGGCTTGGCTCGGCACTTGGTTGGTGCGAAGGTAAATTCGGTTTCCATTTCCGATGCCAGAAGTCTCAAGCGCAATGTCTCTGGCGCATCGGGGTTTGTTGATGAGCTAATCGGGAGCAGCATCCAAGCGGTGGTTCGCAGAGGAAAGTTTTTGTGGTTGCCGCTGAGTCAATCCCGCGCCATGGTTGGGCACCTGGGGATGAGCGGGCAGATATTGGTGAGAAGTCCGGGGTTCTTGCCAGATCCGCAGACCCGAGTCACCATCGATGTTGAGGATTCGATGGGGAATCCTCTTGAGATTCGTTTTGTGGACCAGAGGCTCTTTGGTGGTTTGGTGATTGAAGATTTGATTGCCACTGGCGATGGGCTAATGGCTGGCTATTCGCCAGAAGCCGAACAAGGTGCCTTGATTCCTTCGGTTGTGGCTCATATTTCTAGAGACCTATTGGACCCGCACTTTGATGCCAAAGCTGTGGCCTATCGGATGTCCAAGAAGAACTCGGGAATCAAAAGGGTGCTTTTAGACCAGGTGGTCCTGAGCGGCATCGGAAATATCTATGCCGATGAGTCTCTGTGGTTGGCAAAACTTCACTATGACCAGATGGCTTCAAGTATTTCGGTAAAAAAACACCTAGAGCTCATCCAGATTGCCACGGAAGTTTTGATTCGAGCGGTTGCTCAAGGCGGAACTTCTTTTGATCAACAGTATAAAAACGTCAACGGCGAATCGGGTTATTTCTCTCAGTCGCTAAATGCCTATGGCCAGGCCGGACAGGCCTGTCCGCGCTGTGGAGGGGAAATCAAGCGTGAAGCTTGGGCGAACCGCGGGTCGCACTTTTGCCCGAAGTGCCAAAGGCTTAGGTCGGCTAGCTCTTAGTCTTTGGCCAAAGTGCCACGATTATCGTGATTGCGACTAGCCCAAAGGCCCAGAGGTTGCCTGCTAGATTCGCCGGCACTAGAACGTCGTCCGTGAGGCTCAGGCCGGCACCGAAGACGATTGCCGATGCGCTGATTGCATAAATAAAAGCCGGGGTCTTAGATGTGTTCTGGCTTCGCAGGCTTGCAGCGATGATTATCGCCACAAGCAGTGCCATGGTGGCGCCCAGGGGAAAACCACTGCTCGTTACTTGATGAAAAGTGGTTCCAATTAAGCCAACGCCAATTCCGAGCACAAGTGCCACAAGATTTGTTATTAGCAAGACCAGACCTCTCTTCTAGGTCCAACTCTATTTAGCTAATTGCCCTTGCGCCTAGAATTCAGTGGCGGTATTAGCCCAAAGGAGTAAGTAATGTTCGGAAACCTCTCAGAGAGACTCTCGGATACCTTCAAGAACCTGCGCGGCAAGGGAAGGCTCTCGGCCGCAGACATTGATGGAACCCTGAGAGATATCCGCAAGGCCCTTCTGGAAGCCGATGTTGCTCTTGAGGTGGTGAAGAACTTCACCGGCAAGGTTCGCGAGCGAGCCTTGGGCGATGAGGTTTCCAAGGCACTAAATCCTGCGCAGCAGGTTGTCCAGATTGTCAACGAAGAGTTGACCGCGATTCTGGGCGGCGAAGCCCGCAAGCTCTCCTTTGCTAAAAACCCACCGACAGTAATCATGCTTGCAGGGCTCCAAGGCTCTGGTAAAACGACTTTGGCCGGAAAGTTAGCCAAGTGGCTTAAAGAGCAAAATCAGACGCCCTTACTGGTAGCCGCAGATTTGCAGCGACCAAACGCTGTGACCCAGCTGCAGGTATTGGGGGAGCAGGTTGGGGTTCCAGTCTTTGCCCCTGAATTGGGTAACGGTGTCGGTAATCCTGTGAAGGTCGCCAAAGAGGCGATTGCTTTTGCCAAAAAGTCACAGTATTCGGTGGTGATTGTTGACACCGCAGGGCGCTTGGGCGTGGATGAAGAAATGATGCAGCAGGCCAGAGATATTCGCGACCAGGTATCTCCCGATGAGATTCTTTTCGTGGTGGATTCGATGCTGGGTCAAGACGCTGTGAATGTTGCCAAAGCCTTTAACGATGGTGTCGGGGTCTCTGGAATTGTTTTGACCAAGCTGGATGGCGATGCGCGCGGTGGTGCTGCGTTGTCAGTTGCTTCGATAACCGGAGCTCCGATTCTCTTTAGCTCCACGGGTGAATCCCTTGATGCCTTTGAGCCCTTCTACCCGGACCGCATGGCATCAAGAATTTTGGACATGGGCGATGTGATAAGCCTGATTGAGCGGGCTCAGGCCACCTTTGATGAAGAGGAGTCCAAAAAGCTTGCCGAGAAGATTTCTACCGAAACCTTCACCCTGCAAGATTTTTTGGAGCAAATGCAACAGCTTCGCAAGATGGGCTCGATGAAGAGCATCATGGGCATGCTTCCGGGTATGGGGAAGATGAAACAGAACCTCGAAGACTTTGATGAAAAAGAGATTGATCGCACAGAGGCGATTATCCGCTCGATGACCCCGATTGAGAGAAACCAACCCAAGGTGCTCAATGGCTCGCGCAGGATGCGCATCGCCAAAGGTTCTGGCACCTCGGTCACCGAGGTGAACCAATTGGTGAACCGTTTTGAGCAGGCTGCCAAGATGATGAAGACCATGTCTAAGGGCGGCATGCCAAATATTCCTGGCACCAACCCGGCCATGATGGCTGGAGCCATGGGGGGAGGGTCGAGCCTCAAGAAAAAAGACAATAAGAAAAAAGGTTCTAAGAGCGGTAACCCAGCGAAAAGAGCGGCTGAGAACTCTGGTTTGAGCTACGGATCTGAAACTACTTCGAGCTCTGGTTCATCATTTGGGCTCGGTAAGTAGCGCGAAGCTAAGTTTTCTGGCAGAATACACAGAGTTCGAACGTCTTGACCCTCTGATCTGGACGAGCTCGAAACCCCTTGAGACCTCAAGAGTGTGACCCCACCCTCTTAAAGATTCTCGCCCCAATACAAAATATTCAGGAGAATCGTGGCTGTAAAAATCCGCCTAAAGCGCATTGGTAAGAAAAAAGACCCGCACTACCGCATCGTGGTAGCCGACTCCCGCACACACCGTGACGGCAAGGTAATCGAAGAGATTGGGCGCTATGTACCGACCACTCACCCTTCAGTAATTGAAATTAATTCAGAGCGAGCACGCTACTGGCTATCCGTTGGCGCACAGCCAACCGAGCAGGCAGAAGTTCTGCTCAAGCTAACCGGTGACATTGCCAACGCCAAGGGCGAGCACATCAACACCGTAAAGCCTCAGATTGCAAAGCCTGTCTTTGTGAACGACATGGCAAAGAAGTCAGTTCTTCTGCCTAAGACCGAGAAGAAGGTCGAAGTTGTTGCAGAAGAAAAAGTCGAGACTCCAACAGTCGAGACTCCAGCAGCAGAAGTTGCAGAAGCTCCAGCAGCAGAAGCCGTTATTGAGCCACCAGTTGCAGAAGCTGCAGTCGAGGCTCCAGCCGAAGTTGTTGCAGAGGTTGTAGCTGAAGAGGCACCAGCAGCCGCAGAAGAGACTCCAGCTGCCGAGGCAGCTCCAGAGACTCCTGCAGAAGAAGCTAAGGCCTAAAGAACATGTTGCAAGCGTCCCTCCAGCATTTAGTCCGTGCCATCGTGGATAACCCCGATGATGCAACTGTTGCCGCCCGTGGCGGTGCCAAGGGCGATTTGTTGGAGGTGCGCGTGCACCCAGACGACTTAGGTCGTGTGATCGGCAAGGGTGGCCGCACAGCAACAGCCCTAAGAACAGTGATTAATGCGCTAGCGGATGGCAAGCGCGTCCGAGTTGACGTGGTGGATACAGATTTCTAGCACCACCAAACTCCGAGTCGGCCGGCTACTAAAAGCCCACGGTCTAAAAGGTGCAATCAAACTCGAGCTTTATACCGATTCTCCTAAAGAGCGTTTCAAGGTCGGCGCAGTCTTAGAACTTCAAGTTCCTGAAGAATCTCCATGGTTTGGCAAGTTTGTCACCGTGGCAGATCTCAAGTGGTACAACACCCACCCGGTTATCTTTCTAGAAGGCATCGCTGACCGCGATGCAGCCGAGGGCCTCACCAAGGCAATTCTTTTGGTTGACCACCCGCTAGATGCTTCCCCTTCCGAGCCAGATGCTTGGTATGACCACCAGCTTGCCGGGCTCAAAGTGATGCGTGAAGGCATTGAAATTGGCGAGCTCATTCGAGTAGACCACATGCCAGCGCAGGATTTACTCATCATCAAGACAGCCGAAGGCGAAGTTCTACTGCCTTTTGTGAAGGCCTTTGTTCCAAAGGTTGATGTCGCAGCAGGTTTGATTGAGATCACGCCTCCTGGTGGGTTGTTTGAGGAAATAGAGACGGCCGATGAAAATTGATGCGGTTTCTATATTTCCCGATTACTTCAAAGTTCTAGAACTTTCCTTGTTGGGGAAAGCTCAGGAGACCGGGCTAATTGCCTTCACTGCTCATGACTTGCGCAATTGGACCCATGATCGGCATAAGACCGTTGATGACTCTCCCTATGGCGGGGGAGCCGGCATGGTGATGAAGCCAGAGCCCTGGGGTGAAGCGTTTGATGAGCTTTTAGAAACTGACCCTTCTCCAGTGGTCATCTTCACAACCCCGGCTGGGATTCCCTTCACTCAAGCCCTAGCCCAAGAGCTCTCAGGGGCAGAACACATCGTGTTTGCTTGTGGCAGGTATGAGGGGATTGACCAAAGAGTAATCGAGCACGTCCACACCAAGGCCAAAGTTCTAGAGATCTCAATTGGTGATTATGTGCTTAATGGCGGAGAGGTGGCTGCTCTAGCCATGATCGAGGCTATCGCCAGGTTGATCCCCGGAGTGATCGGCAATGAAGAATCTTTGGCTGAGGAATCCCATAACGATGGGTTGCTTGAATACCCAAGCTTCACCAAACCAAAGATTTGGCGAGAGCTTGAAGTCCCAGAGGTCTTGCTTTCTGGCCACCACGCTGAAATTGAGAAGTGGCGCAAGCAGCAGCAGCTTGATCGCACCAAAAAGAATCGGCCTGACTTACTCGAGTCTTAGCTTGGATTGATCGCGGCAACTTCGGATTCTGTTGCATAGCGCTGGTAAGTATGGAATACTCTGTAGCTGTGCCCAATCGTCTCTGCCGCAGGGGAGCAAGTGCACAAAGTCTTATAACTACTAACCGTTTTGACCTGCGCGCAAATGGAAAGAGAAAAAAATGCACATTTTAGATGCCATAGATGCCAAGAACCTCAGGACCGATATCCCAGCCTTTCGCGCTGGTGACAACGTGAAGGTTCACGTAAACATTATTGAGGGTGCCAGAAGCCGTATTCAGGTGTTCCAGGGCGTAGTTATCTCCAAGTCCGGTGAGGGCATCCGCGAGAGCTTCACCGTTCGCAAAGTTTCCTTTCAGGTTGGAGTGGAGCGTACCTTCCCACTGCATTCCCCAGTTATTGACCACATCGAGCTAGTCTCCCGTGGCTTAGTTCGTCGCGCGAAGCTCTACTACCTGCGCGATCTTCGCGGCAAGGCAGCAAAGATTCGCGAAAAGCGCGACAACGTCAAATAAGTCAAGCTAGATAAACTAGCTGGCATGACAGAGACCGGGGATCTGAGGCCCCGCAAGAACTCGGTATTTCTCAACTTTCGCAGGTTTATCTCTCGTGCCCGCAAGAACTGGTTCACCGCCTTTCTCATTGACTTTGTTGTCATAGTTGGCACGGCTCTTATTCTTTCGGTTCTAATTAAAGCTTTTTTGATTAGGTCTTTTTACATTCCTTCTGGCTCAATGACGGACACCCTTCAAATCAATGATCGAATCATTGTGAATGTCTTGGTGCCGGAATTGATTGCAATAGAGCGTGGCGATGTGGCGGTATTCCGGGACCCCGGTGGTTGGCTCGGTTCAATTCCAACCGTGCAGAAAGAACCAATTCAAG